>Ga0265292_1000156_pt1 | contig 126860 bp, 133 predicted proteins | sample Munlanlewell296A_FD_189080 | JGI IMG/M metagenome (GOLD analysis project Ga0265292, IMG submission 189080) | Leachate microbial communities from a municipal landfill in Southern Ontario, Canada - Leachate well 296A | ecosystem: Engineered > Solid waste > Landfill > Unclassified | place... | reverse complement strand
GTGTCGTTTACTATTAGATTGTATATGTCGTTTAGGGAGTGGTATGAGGAAGAAGGGGTAGAGTTTGGGGAGAGTTTGGAGGTGGCGAAGACTATACCAGCTAATGCTGAAAGAGAGATTAATACGGTAATTATGGAAGTTTTATATTTGGAGGTCATTGGGGATATTATAACTGTTTATAAAAGTAATGACAATATAAATTAGCTACTACCGAGAATAATTATTTAATAACAGTCTGGCACAATAACAACGCGACCGCGTTGTTATTGTGCCACTTAAAATGCTGGTTTTCGCTTTGCGAAAACCAGCATTTTCTATCCCACATTTATTGTGTATTCCTCTTGGGTCTGTACTGCAGGGCCTCAAGAATATGTTCTTGTTTTATTTTTTCACTTCCTTCTAAGTCGGCGATTGTACGGGCGAGTTTAATTACTCTATGATACGCACGCGCAGAAAGGTCTAGCTTTTTTGCAGAAGTATTTAAAATATCTTTTGTCTTTTGATCTAAATCAATCAACTTGGAAATATCTTTAGCTTCCATTTCACTATTTGTAGAAATTTTTCTTTTACTGTTTGTAAATCTATCTTTTTGAATTTTTCTTGCTTTTGAAACTCTTTTTCTCACTTCTTCGGACTCTTTTTTTACAGATTCTTTTTCTGTCAATTTATCATAATTGATTTGAGAAACTTCCACCCACATATCTATTCTGTCCACTATTGGACCAGAAATTTTTCTCTGATATCTGAGCAAATCTGTTGGCTTGCAAATACATTCTTTTGTTTTACTACCAAAATTTCCGCAAGGGCAGGGGTTCATTGCAGCAATTAAAATAAAATTTGCAGGGAAAGAATGTGAGCCACGCGCCCTAGAAATAGTAATCTCACTTTCTTCTAGTGGTTCGCGAAGTGCTTCAATGACTTTTCTATCAAACTCTGGAAATTCATCTAGAAAAAGCACTCCCCTGTGTGCAAGAGTCACTTCCCCCGGCTTTGGCACAGCGCCACCACCAACAATAGAAACATGAGAAGAGGTATGATGCGGTGCTCTCACTGGAGGCTTAGAAATAATATTTTGTTTCAAATTTCCAGATACAGAATGTATGGCAGTAATTTCCAAAATCTCATCAAAAGAAAGCGGCGGAAGAATATGACTAAAAGCTTTTGCAAGCATTGTCTTTCCTGTACCTGGCGGACCATACATTGCAATATTATGTCCTCCGGCAGCGGCAATTTCCAATCCCCTTTTTGCTGTTTCTTGGCCTTTTATCTCACCAAAATCGATAAACGATTCTGTCTCCTCACAAATAATTTCTGTCTGTGGCTGTGCCTCTATTCTCTTAATAATTTTTTCTTTTTTACTTATATCTTTACTTTCACTCTCATCTAAATGTTCAATGATTTCTTTCAGAGTTTCTGCGCCAAAAATATTTATACCAGAAACAAGAGCTGCTTCTACGGCATTATCTTTTGGCAAAAATATTTCTTCAAAACCTCGAGATTTTGCTTCAGCAACAATAGGAAGGGTCCCATTTATTTTTCTAAGCCTACCATCTAGAGAAAGCTCGCCAAGGAAAAGTTTTTTCTTGGGATTAAATTTTATTTCTCCGCTTGCTAAAAGATACGCTAAAGAAATCGCCACATCATAAGCCGGGCCTTCTTTGCGAACGTCTGCTGGTGCGAGAGAAACTACAACTTTTTGATTTTTATTTTTAGGAGACTGAAAACCACAATTTTTTATAGAAGCAGAAACTCTATCCTTCGATTCTTCAACCGCTTTGTCTGGAAGCCCAACAATAGAAAAAGAATGTAAGCCTTTTGATAAATCCACTTCAATATCTATTATTTCTGCTCCCAAACCAACAACTTGTGCACTAAAAGTTTTTGCAAAAGACATGTATTAATAGATTAAAAAATAAAATATATTATAAAAATTTAACGAATTCTTTTACTAGATGGCTTTCTTCAAAAGCTAATTTTTTGTAAAAATTTTGGGTTTTCCCATTTAAAACATCACCGTAAACATATATCAATTTGTAATTTCTTTTCCTTGCTTCTTCCTCAACTTTATCCATAAATATTTTACCAATCCCCATTCCCCTAAAGGATTCTAAAACAAAGATGTCCTGTATTAACAAACAATCGCCAGTAGTTCTCTCTGCGAGAATAAAACCAACTACCCTGGTATCTAATACCGCAACATAAAAAAATTGCTTTTCTTTTACAAATGATTCAAACCACCACTCTTTTTGTGCTTCACCATTAGGATTTTTCAGTTCATCTGCCAGACTCATCAATTGAATTTCTTTTATATCATCAATAACGGCATCTCTTATTATAATATTTTCTTTCATATATGAAGTTTAAATTATAATTTTCTTAAATGAAAGGGCGTTTTTTGCCGAAGGCAAAAAACGCCCTTTCTAATAAAACTATTTGGAATGCTCTACACAATTCCTTGCTGAAGCGTTTGCTTCCAATCTTTCTTCTGGAATCTCTTCTCCACCTATTTCACAAATACCATATTTACCATCCTCGATTCTTTTTAAAGCATCTTTGATTTCGTTATATTGAATTTCAAGCTGTTTAAGAACCGCTGTATTTTCTTCGTAAGATTCTATCTCATCTGCAACGTCACCTGAATCAGCACTGTCGGCATCCATATCTGTGGGTGTAGCGACCCAATCCACATGACCATTACTCTTTTTAATACCAATCTCCTTAAGCTCGCTTTCAACAAGCACGAGTTCATTTTCTAGCTTCTCTTTAAATTTATTTGTATCTATCATGATTTAATTGTACCAAATAAGATAAGACAATCAAGCTCTACTGCAAAACAGTTCTAGCTTTTTGATTTCTATTAATCATTTCTTTAAGGGTATCGGTGCTAGTGGTTATAACCACAGTATTTTTGTCTATTATTGAATAAAGGAAAACTACACTACCGGAAGAATCTTTAACCACTCTTGTGTCTTTATTGGCATATACTGCATCTTGAAAAGAAACAGTCTCTATTCCTCTTATCGTACCTGTTTGATTTAAATTTATACCGACAGAAGAAAGTGAAAATAATGTTTTAAAATCATTCCACAAGTCTACTTCCCACTTAAGCATACCAGCAAAGGCATTTTCATAGGAACCGACTCTAAATATTAAAAATCTCTGATTACCGTTATAATTATGCGCCCCGAACATATAACCGTCTTTTAATGTTCTGACCAATTCTGGCGGCATATTTGTATTAAATAATGAAAAGAATTTTTGGGTATTGATGGTTGTCTCTATCGATCCTGCACCATCTGTAAGAAAAATATTTTTAACAGCGCCAAGCTTTATGTTTGACTGTTCTACTCTTTCAGCAAGAGTAAATGGCAATCTACTAAGCACAAGACTTCCAATATTTATTTTCTCTTCTGTATCTGCAGTTATAATAGCTCCAGAAGCGACATTTTCAGTAATCTCTTCTACTTTAGATTGATTGTTTACCAAAAAATACGGAATAGCAATAGCCAACACCCCTCCCAAAACAAGAAGAACACTAGTGATAAGAATAGTATAATTTCTTTTTTCTCCTTTTTTTTCAACATCGGCAAGACGAATCCTCTCTGCCATTTTTTTGTTTTCCGCGAGTGCAATATTTATGGAAGAAGTGTGATTTGCTTGGATACTCTCTTCCATATCACTTTTATATGTTCTGATTATCGGCTTTACCAAAGAAGATGGTGCTGAAACTGAAGCGGGAGATAGACTATTTTGTAAATTACTTTTCTGTGCAGAAACTCCATCCGGAATAATTTCATATGGAGACTTTTTTTGTTCGGTAGTTGGTGTTGGATTTGGAGTAGAATGAGGATTCATGTACGAAGAAAGCTCATCTGAGATAGATTTTCTTAATTCCTTATTAACATCCTCTTGATTTAAATTGGTCTCTTCTGGTTCCATAGAATTATGTTGTCTATATTATACTAAAAATCGGTCGGTTTGCGAAGCAAACCGACCGATTTTCTTTTTTTTCTAATTTATATTTTTGTTTCCGGTCCAGACGTCGGCGGTGTTGCTGGTGTCGCTGGTTTCACCGGCGCACTTGCTACCACTTTCTTTTTCGCAAATTCTGGATCTGCAGATTTGATAGACAAGCTTATCCTATCTCTTTCATCTACACCCTTCACAACTACCGGCACTTTGTCCCCAACTTTCAAAATATCACCGATCCTATCAACTCTGAAAGGAGCGATTTCTGAGACGTGAACCAAACCTTCTGAATCAAAACCGATTTTTACAAAAGCACCGAAATCTGTGATCTTTGTGACCTCACCTTCATATCTTTCTCCAGCCTTATATTCATGTGTCATACTTTCGATTATCATTTTTGCTTTTTCAGCAGAGCCATTTTTACCAGTACAATATACCGTTCCATCATCCTCAATATCAATGTCTGCACCAGATTTTTCTTTGATATCTTTGATGGTTTTACCTCCGCTACCGATCACCATACCAATCTGGTCTTGTTGAATTTTCAAAGTCAAAATCTTTGGTGCGTTTGGAGAAATATCTTTTCTTACTTCTGGAATAGCTTTCAAAATGACATCTAAAATCTGTAATCTTGCAATCTTGGCTTTCTCAAAAGCGACGGCAAGTGCTGGAATCGGCACACCAGAAACTTTTACATCCATTTGTATTGCTGTAATTCCGTTTGTTGTACCAGCTACTTTGAAATCCATATCACCGTAGTGATCTTCCGGACCTTGGATATCTGTGAGAATCTTGAAACTACCTTTATCATCCATCATAAGCCCTGAAGCAATACCAGCGACGGGTCTCTTTATCGGCACACCAGCGTCCATAAGGGCAATCGTCGATCCACAAACAGATCCCATTGAAGTAGAACCATTTGAGGAGAGAGCTTCTGAAACTATTCTGATAGTATAAGGGAAATCTTTTTGTTTTGGAATCATCGGTTTAAGAGCCTTTTCTGCAAGAGCACCATGTCCTATGACCCTTCTACCCATTGCACCAACTCTCCCTACTTCACCTGTTGAATATGGTGGAAAATTGTAATGATGCATAAAGCTCTTTGATTCTTGATCCTCCATTCCTTCAATAGTCTGTGCATCTTTTGGTCCACCAAGTGTCAAAGCAGAAAGTATGTGTGTTCCTCCTCTATAAAAAATTCCTGTTCCGTGAATTATTGGAGAAATTCCGCCAGCTTGTGCAAAAAGTGGTCTAAGCTCATCGATTTTTCTTCCATCAGCTCTTTTATCATTTTTCAAAACCTGTTCGTGGATCATTGCATCCACTTTCTCTTCGAAAAGCTGTTCAGCAAATGAAGCTTCCTCCTCAGAAAGTTTTTCTTCTGCCAAATCCATCCACTCGCTCATTATTTCACCAATTTTTGAGCCTCCAGGAATTCCACTCATCACAAAACCCTCAAGCTTTGGTTCGATAATTTCCGCAAAGAGCTTCGTGACTGATTCTGGCATTACTGGCTTTGGAACAGAAACTTTCGCTACACCTATTTCAGCAATAATAGTTTTCTGCCAAGCGTTTATTTTTTCTATCTCAGTAGAAGCAAGATTCAAAGCTTCAACAACAGTACCCTCTTGCACTTCATCCCCACCAAGCTCCACCATATTTATATTCCCATCTTTACCACAAGCGATCAAATCCGCTTCATAAAGTTCATTTTCTCTTTCTATATAAGTAGGATTTATTTGGAAACCATCATTTTTATGTTTACCAATTCTCACAGAGCTTACTGGACCCTTGAAAGGTATCTTGGAGACCCCAAGCGCAAGTGAAGCGGCAATAACACCAAGAGTGTCTGGATCATCTTGATCTAGAGAAAGTACAGTAATAACAATCTGAATTTCATTTCTAATCCATTGATCAAAAAGCGGGCGAATTGTTCTATCCACGATTCTACCAGTAAGTATAGCTTCGTCAGATGGCTTACCTTCTCTCCTTGTATATCTACTACCAAGTATTTGCCCCGTCGCATAAAACTTTTCTTCATAATCAACAGTCAAAGGCAAAAAGTTCGCGCCTTCTTTTGCACATTTAGACATAATAGCGGTCGCAAGCAAAGTCGTTGCACCATATCTTAAAATAACAGACCCGTTTGCATTCTCCACTAGGTCATTAAACTCCGCACTTAGTTTTTTACCACCAAGCTCAGTCGAAAATTCTTTTTTCGTCATATTTTTTATAGCCTGATTTGCAAATTTCAGATTATCCGCCAAAGGAGGACAAACTGCTTATTTACAAACCAAAGCAGTTATTAAATTAATAAAATCTACTAAAATAATAGCACAATTTTATTAAAACAAAACAGCGGGTTTTGCCTTCGGCAAAACCCGCTGTTTTGTTTTAAAATTAATATTATTCAGTAACCAATTCCTCCGCCTGTTTCAAAATAAGTGAATCAAGTCCATCCTCTGCTTCTTTATCAGCCTTATCCAAATCTGAACAAATACCATCAATCTCACCTATTGTTTTATCAACTTCAGAATTTATTTCTTCAACCCTAGTATTTGTCTCAATACTTGTTTCCTTTATTTCTCCGACAGCTTTTTTCACCCTGGCTGCTAAATCTTCAAGCTGTTTATTGATATCCTGAATATTTTGGTCTTTTGTTATGTTTTTATCTGTTTTCATGTTTTTATTTTTTATTCTTGGACACCAATACTTTTCTCAAATCCATTTATATCTCTAGTAAATTTTTCTCTTGAAGAGATTTTTTTATATTTGAGATATTTAAACATCAACTTTTTAAAATCCGCAAATTCTAATTTATAATCTCCAGATAGTCTAGTCGCCTTTAGAAAATCTTTTGGTTCAACAATTTCAGCTAAAGCCTCCTTTTTATATTTACCCTTTAAAAAATCATTCCACTTAATTATGTAATCAAGAGTACTTAGTTTTTCTTTATCTTTATCAAGCTCTTCTAGTTTTTTCTCCGCCTCTTCCACCTCATCTCCTCTTTCAGCAGATTCAACTTCAGATAATCTTACGCCAACATTACTACCTTCAAAAAATACATACATTTCACCGGACACTGGATCAGGCGTGATATCTACAATGCGCATAGGTTTTTCAAACTGTACCGCGCCTTGGCTAACCCATTGAGCTAATCCGCCAACCTTAGGCACAACGTCTTTCGCCTCATCTTTATTAATACCCTTATGTCTTTCGTGTATATTTATTTTTTCTCTATCTTCGTGTTCTTCAACTTTTTCTCTAGGTTTTACTCCCATATCAATAGGCCGGCTGTCTTTCACACGGATAAATTCATTTTTCTTATCTCTAAACGGATTTGCCTTTTCCTCTGCCTTCGCTATCTTTATTTCTATTTCTCTTTCCTTTTTTGCCAAAAGTTCCTTTTCTAGTCTAATCTCTTCGCGACCAGAAGCAATACTTTCATCCATGTATTTTACTGATTCAAAATCCTTGATCTGTCTGTCAGACATACCAGTCTCTCTAAGCAATCCTTCCAATCTTGTTTTTTCTTTATCCAATTTATCCAATTCAACTGTCTTATCTCTATGTCTCATTTCTGCAACAGCAAAAGTTAATTCCAACTCGTCTCTAGATGTGTTCAGATCACTTAAATTCTTTTCAAGTGGTCCGAGTTTTTCATTGTAATGTCCAATGAGTTTATCGGCGATTCTATCTCTCTCATTAGTAAATAATTTAACTTTATTTTCTCTAGCCTCAAATTTAGTTTGAACAGCATCTCTTTTGTTCAATAAATCTGCTTTTTGCTTATCCCACTCTTTTAATTTTAATAACAAAGATCCTGTAGGAATATTCTTATCTTCAATTTTCATACGTCTCATCAAATCTTCCGCGTCTGATTTTGATTTATCAAGAGCGCTCGTCTTACGATCAAAACCATTAAGTTTATCTCTCAAACCAGCTTTTTTCTCTTCGTTTTTATCAATCCAAAATTGGTTATATGCGATTTCCATCTTACCAACTACTTTATTGACTCCTGGAATTTTATATAAACCTTCATAAGCACTGTGTGCCATTTCCTTTGCGCCTTCAGAAATTCTGTTGAAAAAACCTTTATTTTCTGGACTAAAAGAATTCTCCACCTTCTCTACTATTTCAGATGAGTAAGATGCCTCAGCTGTTTCTACTGCTGATGAAGGTGCTTCTGGCTTTTTTGTTGATGGTATTTTTTCTGAAGTCATTTTTATAAAAAATTAATTTATTAGTAATATTTATATAATTAAGTATATTACCGTTTAATATTTGAAGCAAGCTGTTTAATTAAAAACAAAACGCTAAAAAAACACTTAGCCCCTATAACTTGACATAATGTTTAAATAGATATATAATAGATTAGGGTCAAAAAAACAAAAGGAGTTCTTCATGATGAAGGCAGCTGACTATGTATGGCATTTCGAAAAAGAGGGAAAAACGGCCGAGGCGTTGATGTCCGTAAAGACAAACATGCTTCGTGAGGTACGGCAGATTTGCCGGACAAGAGGAGTATGCACAGACGGCGCCGTCTTGGCAGTCTTTGAGGAAATTGATCAAAAATTCCAAAGTTTCAGAAAAAATGCGGGGTGTCTGGCAAACGGAACCCTCATTCAAAAAGATGAACTCCGTATAATGCTGAAAAAAGCAGACGAAAGAATGTTCAAAAAATGGGACAGACGTCGTGGCGGAAAGCTCATAGAAGCATAACCGCCTACAACAAAATCCCACCAAGCCATAATAGCTTGGTGGGATTTTCTTTTTATCTCCTCCCCCCACCGAGCAAATACTTCCTTGGATTCTGATCCAAATCCATAAAATCATCCACCACTTCGATAAGCTTCGCTGAGGTTGATTTACCATACGAAACCACTTCTACCTGACAACCTTGCACGACTTTTAAATATTCCACTAAAGGAATAAAGTCGCCATCTCCAGTAATAAGTATTACCGCATCAAGCTTTGGAGAAAGTGATATAGCATCTATCGCCATACCGACATCCCAATCTGCCTTCTTAGATCCGCCTGCAAATATTTGTAAATTTTTTGTCTTTGTAGTGATTCCTACTTTTGTTAAAGCATCAAAAAAGTTTTTCTCGTCCCCTGATTCTGTTGTTATAACATAAGCAGTGGCTCTTATAAGAACCCTTCCGTCTAATGCATCTTTTACAACCTGACCAAAATTAACTCTTGATCCATATAAATTCTTCGCTGAATGATATAGATTTTGTGTATCAATAAAAATTCCGACTCTCTGACTTTTGTGTTTAATTACGCTCATAAAAAATATAAATTAATTTATTAAAAATTCGACCTCTACTTACATTATACACCCTTGGGCACAGAATGTAGAATATAGAATATTGTTAAAAGATTAGTGAGGATTTTGTTTCACAAAATTCTCTTTTTTCTAAATTCTACATTCTAAATACTAAATTCTTAAAATAATTAAAAAATCCGCCAAGAGCGGATTTTTTAATTATTTTAAGCCTGTTTTCTTAGCTAAAGCTGTGTATCTTTTTGGATGATTCTTTAGCAAGTATTTCATGTGTTTCTGTCTATCTGCTACCATTCCGAGAAGACCTCTTCTTGAGTGATTATCTTTAGCATTTTTCTTCAAATGTTTTGTTAATTCCTCAATTTTCTTGGTAAGCATAGCAACCTGGACCTCTGGAGAACCAGTGTCTGTATCGTGGATTGCATGTTCTGAAATCACTTTTAATTTCTTTGTTTTTGTAAGCATTGCCCTAGAATAATAGCATAAAACTAAATTTATGCAAGGTATTTATAAAACAAAAACCACCTCCCCGGTAGTTTTTGTTTTAACTTATATTTAGACGAGTAAATACTATTTCTTAAGTAATTTAATTAGTTTAACAATATCTTGAAATGCTATAAAAGATGCTGCTGGGTCATCAATATAATAACCACACTCAGGAGAATTATTTTCTATAACATTCTCATAATAAATCTCTTCAGGAGGCAACCAGATTCCATTTTCGTCACAATAATAATATCTCTCTATAAAAGTTTCCATGAGATCTTGCCCTGAACAATATCTATCTATAGATTCTTGCGGATCCTGACGCATCTCACCTGGTGTACACTCCATGTTTGGATTACAATCTTGGCTCAATACTGGACTACCACCGACACAACCGGCAGGAGACGCTGATATAACAGTTCTTGTCTGTGTTCCACCAGCGCCTACATCAGCATCACATATGCAATCAAAAGTTTCATCTCCACATGCACAAGAATATGAATCATTTCCACAGGATTCGTTTGCCTCTGGACCACAACCGTAATCTTCATCTCCACATGCGCAAGAGTTTGAATCATTACCACAAGCGCAAGAATAATCTGGGGTATATCCGACACATTGACCCCAACTAGAATAATTGAATGAGGTACAGGTTGGTTTAGTAACTACCCTAGGAGTTATCGTAAAATAATTATCACTCTGATCAAAATTATATGACTGTGGACAGTTTAATTCGCCTGCATTACAAACAACAGAAACTTTATACTGCCCATTTGGAGTTACAGTACTATTCCCCTCTGATTCATAAAATGGCTGAAGGGGTTTCACCGTCCAAGAATAGCTGCCAGTATTAGAAATATTATCTACAATCTTTGTACCAATCGTACTATTAAGATGCGGGACATCGAGAGTGATACTCATTTTTTGTGAAGAAGTCATACCGGTCGTCTTCCAGCTTATATTCACAATATTCCCCTCTTTTAAATTTTCCCCTCCATTTGGTGAAAGAACCTGAATCGAAGGCTGAGGATTACTTACTATCGGAGAGCTACATTCTATTCTCCTTACGTAGTTCTTTGTAGCTGTTGGAAGCCACTCAGAACCCGTCCACCTCAAACTATCATTCGTTTTCCCACCCCACACCCAACTATCTGCCTGAGTTATCCTACCGCCTATGAATTTTCTATCTGGTACTAACATGCAGAATTTTGCAGCAGTAGCGTCATCGTCAAACGGCACGTATTCATTTCCATTAAATGTAATCCTTGGATTAAGAACATTCTTAGCTGATTCCCATGATTGCCATGAAAGAACTTCTTTAGGAGCATCCTTTACACAAACACCGTCAGAACAACCATTTGGGCAAGAAAAAGAATGATCGTTAGTTATAACGTTATCCTCACTACAAAAATATTCTATTATCTTACTCGAATCCATACATGAGTCTGTCTCAGTAACATTTGCCCCTGCTTTTATAAGATTTACAGACCCTTTAACATAATAATCTTTCCCCCCATCAGTATCGACACAAGAAGTTGAAGACTGGGGGATATTACAAATTGTCATATTTATTAATTCCCTTGTCTTTGCACCCACATATCCATCCGCCGGATTAAGACCATTTGCCAACTGATATTTAATAACCGATGATTTCGTTATATCACCAAAGTAACCATTGTATTCTAGCGTAAAGCCCTTACTAAATAAAAACTTTTGTAAATTCACCACATCAATACCACTTAAACCGTAACTTAAATCGCGAGTAAGAATAGAGGAACATGCCGGCGAAGAAGAACCAACGACAGTAGAAGGGCTTGTCGATGTCGCCGAAATTGCTGAAGTTGTTGAGTAGGTTGATGGAGAGGTTGAATGGAGTTGAACTGAACTTGTCGCAAAATTAATACTTGTTGAAGTTGCCGTAGAAGCTTGAATTTTTCTCACACAAGAATCTTTTCCGGTCAAACCATTTTTGTCTTTCCAAGAAGTAGTATAAGAATTTGCATCGTTTGAAATAATACCTGAACCAGTCGAAGTGTATGATCCTTTTGTCCAAGTGTCATTTATTATATTACCAACAATGGTTCCAGAAACTAAATATCCGTCTAAACTCTCACCAGAATAAGACGAGCTCCCGTCTTTCTGTATTAAATTAAATACTACTGAAGTTGTCCTCCCACTCATATCTATAGTTGAAGAACAAGCCCATTCACCAGAAATGTTATTTATAGAAATATTTGTTGATGTAGATACAGATTGAACTGTTGAGTTCACATTTCCAATAATAGCTCTCGCGATATCTGCTTTATCAGGAGTGATTACGCCAACACTAATTAATAGATTTATTAGATCAGCAAAAGACATCGACTGCGCAAATGTCTGCAAAGAAATAGAGGAAGTTGTTAAAATTGTCAAAAAAACAAAAACAGATAGTAATAATTTTTTCATTTAAAAAATAAAAATGAGATGAGCTAATAATATAATAGAAACGAGACTTGCAACTGCACATAATTATACTCTCGGGCTATACAACGTCAAATTTAAAATGTTGATAACAATAATTTCAATCGGAGTATCGAGCGATTTTATATTAATAATGATATAATATTGTGCGACATGACTATCCAAGAATCTAAACAACAATTTCTCGAGTATATAGAAATAGAAAAAGGTAGAGCTATTCGTACTGTTGAAAATTATGATCACTATCTCACTGTTTTCCTTAGACAAACAAAAATCGCTCGCCCAGAAGATATCACAAATGAAAAAGTAAGAGATTTTCGTATTTGGTTAAATCGTCAAAGCGCTGGAAACAACCGGGCAACTGGTGACACAATGAAAAAGAAAACACAAAACTATTATTTGATCGCCCTTCGCACTTTTCTAAAATTCCTTGCAAGGAGAGGGATCAAAACCCTCCCGGCAGACAATATAGAACTCGCAAAAGTCAGTGAGAGAACGATAGATGTTATCTCCCCCACCGAATTACAAAGACTTCTAAAGGCTCCTGAACAAGAAAATAATCCTGAAAGAATGGCAAGAGATAAAGCTATTTTAGAATTACTTTTTTCCACTGGGCTTCGTGTCTCGGAGCTTTGTTCACTTAAAAATGATTTAGATTTACATCAAGATGAATTTTCTATTCGTGGGAAAGGAGGAAAGGTGCGAGTAGTATTTCTTTCAGATGAAGCAAAGAAAGCTGTGAAAGATTACTTGGTATTAAGAAAAGATATGTCCGATGCCTTATTTGTAAAAGTAAATGACGAAAGATTTAAAGGTTCGAAGGAACAAGAAAATGATCTGGGTGAAGGCCTCACTCGTCGTTCGATAGAGAGGATAGTAAAGCGATATGCAACTATTGCTGGAATTACAAAAAAGGTCACTCCGCACGTCATAAGACACTGCTTTGCTACTGATTTGCTTTCAAATGGAGCTGACATACGCTCCGTACAAGCCATGCTCGGGCATTCAAATATTGCAACTACTCAAATATATACTCATGTCACAGACAAACATCTTCGAGATGTACATAAGAATTTCCATGGGAAAAATAGATAACAGGTAGAATATTGAATTTAGAATTTGGAATATAAGAAAATACAAAAAGGCGGGTTTGCTTCGCAAACCCGCCTTTTGTTATTCAAATTATTCCTCTTTCTTTTCTTCTACTTTTTCCTCAACCTTCACCTTCTTTACTTTCATTCTTGGTCTTCTTTCCATAAAGTAATAAATAATTGCTCCAATTATGTTTGTTAATATAATCACAAGCACCCAAATAAGTTTCATATCCTTGTGAGAATGTTTTATCGCATCGATAAGCATCATAAGCCAAAACACAAAAGCTAATACAGATAAAAATGCCCCGATAATAGGTATCAACATAAGTACAGCTATAGGTCCAGCTACTTGCTCAAAACTATTGTATCCATAATTACATCCAGTTCCCCTATTAAAATTATTAAAACCATTCATCATCTTTGGGCCATAGGTCTGTGCGAGTGAAACTACTGGCATAAGCAACGCGCCCAACAAAATTCCAATCTTTTTCATAAAATTACTTAGTTAAATTTAATAAAACGACTTTTAAATCTATGTTTATATTATATCATAGTGTGATAATATTAAATCAAATGAAAATAATCTGTTGGAATGTAAACGGTTTACGTGCCGTATATAAAAAAGACAAGTGGAATCAGCTTTTTGAGCTAGATCCAGACATTATTTGCCTACAAGAAACAAAAGCTCATCCCGAAGATTTGCCTGAAGAACTTAAAAATCCGGCTGGATATCACTCATATTTTGACCATTCAAAAATAAAAAAAGGTTACAGTGGCGTAGCAATTTTCAGTAAAGAAAAACCAGAAAAAGTAGAGTACGGCATAGGGATCCAAAAGTTTGACGACGAAGGCCGCACTTTGGTGGCTTATTTTAAGGATTTTGTGCTTCTAAATATTTATTTCCCAAACGGCGGTGGCGGTCCAGAAAGGCTAGATTATAAAATGGAGTATTACTCTAAGTTTCTTGATTTTATAGGAAACCTAGAAAAACAAGGTAAAAATGTAATCTTTTGCGGTGATGTAAATACGGCTCATAATGAAATAGATATTGCTAGACCTAAAGAAAACGAAGGTCACACAGGTTTTTTAAGAATAGAAAGAGATTGGCTAGACAAACTTGTTTCCCTCGGCTGGACAGATACTTTTAGAAAGTTACACCCAGAAGAAATAAAATACAGCTGGTGGGATATGAAAACTTTTGCTCGTGATAGAAATATCGGCTGGCGTATAGATTACTTTTTTGTTTCAAAAAGTTTAAAAGAAAAAATAAAACGCGCAGAAATTTTAAACGAAATTTTTGGTAGTGACCACTGCCCTATCCTGCTTGAAATAAAATCAAATTAATTTCTATTTCTAAAATAGCTATATTTAGCAAAGATATTTATGTCCTTTATAAAGGACATTTTTATTTTTGAGTTATCCACAGTTTTGTCCTTTACATGTCCTTTATGCGGGAATATAATAGTACCAGACAAAAATATTTGGGACATCGGAAATAAATTAGACATGCAACTCAATTTGTTCTCCGCCGATGATTTCCATCAGCTCTTTCCGGAGCCTAGCTAGCTTCAAAAAATGAAAGGTTTATTTGGTGATATCCCGTTATTAATTTTTTAGCTCAAAATTCAGTCTTGATCCCCTCTCAAAAGGGACGACCTGAAAATGAGAACGAGATTCCACTGAGCATATCCTTTCGACCACAAACCGCCACAATTTCGAAACTTCGCTCAGAAGTCATAGGATGGGCGGTTTTTTAATTGTTTAAAACATAAATACTTCATCAGAGACACAACTTTTACCCCCAGATACACCATTTTATAATAATTAATGGCTTAAAATATAGAATATCCAACTGTTTCACATGAAATGGCCGTCTTTTACCAAGGCAAAGACTTGGCAAGGAATTACAAAATAACATTATCTATCATAAAAACCCTAGATTTCCTTCTTTTTATATCTATAAATACAGTAACGGCATCGAACTTCCAATCTGTTTCATCAGAAACATTCTTTTCTAACAAATACATTTGAATAGTCTTTGCAAGTCGCCCTAGTTTCCATGGGTGCATATTATCTTCTGGCTTATACCTATCACCTGTTTCTGATGAAACGTAATCAATGTTTTCACACGAAACACTCTTAATTTCGACAAAGTGAATTATTGAATCCTTTTCTGCCACGATATCTATTTCTCCGCATTTTTTAAGATAATTCCTTTCAATAATCTTAAAACCATGTTTCATCAGAAACCTACAAGCAAGGTCCTCACCAAGCTTTCCAATTTGATTATTATGAGTAAGGTTTTTCATATAATTAGCCAAATTATAGCATATGTAAACATTATTTATCTAGTTTTCACGGGAAACGTGAATTATTAAGTGTATTTGCTATATTTATGAATAGATCATGTCAAAAAGCACCTTTTCACGCGAAACATAGAAAAGTGTTTCTAAGAAACGCTTCTCTTATGAGACAAGGACAGTTTTTAATAAAAATGTCCATAAACAGCTATATTATCAGCCGTAGAATCAATAAAAGACCCTTAAAAATGCAATGTGTCCAAGTGATCTATTGACCGTCTTTTATTCACATATACACATAGTTATCCACAGTTTTGCACAAAAATAACCCTAATTTTAAGGGTAAAAAAATAAAATATATTTCCTTTTATTGGAAATGTGTCGGAATGTGTCTTATTTAAAAAGGGAAGTGTCTTTAATAAAAAAGGTTATCTTGAAAAGGGAAGTTAACTCAAGGATACTTATTATTGTGAAATGAAGGAAATTTGATACAATTTTATGTATGAAAAAATTATATCAAGGTTTTGTGATTCCTTTACTAATCGCTATCGTCGCTTTGCTAGGTATTGGAAGTGGTATTTATGTTTATATAAATAATAAATCAGCAGATAAATTACAAGAATCAACAAAAGATGTCTTAAAAACCCCTACTACAACTGACATAATTAGCCAGACGCAAAAACCACTAAAGGAATCTACTACGGTTAATAAAATATCAACGACAACTCCAAAAACAATGGATAATGGATTAGTCTCAACTGAAATAATACAACTTACTTCGGGGACAAGGACATTGACGAAAACCGCGACTTCCACAACAACCACCATGACAGGAAATGACGGATCTTATTCTAAAATAACAATGTCGAAAGAAGAAGAAAACTACATAAAGAATAATACGGTTTATGGTTGTGGTAATGAAAGTTGTTTTATCCAAAATTTTAAGCAGTGCTTATCAGACAATGTTTCAACAAAAATAGCGGATTTCTTTATGAGTTCTGTTTATTATGAGATAAAAAATAAAACCCTAGACGGTTGTAACATATTATTTAAATACACTGAATCTCCCAATCTAGATTGGGTAAACAAAGAGATGATTTGTACCGCCAACAACAAACTGGACTTTAAATCAGCTATGACAGACATGTTTTCCCTCGCTTTATCGGGAAATATAATTTGTGAAGGGCCATTATATAAAATATTCCACCCATAGAAAATTTTCGAGTAACTATATTACAAGACTCTAAAAATACCTGGTTAAACTTACAGTCTTTATGTAGGTAATACCTATTACTTATTCAGAGGGCACAAATTAAAAACCGCCTTAACAGCGGTTTTTAATTTGTGCCCTCGGCAGGACTCGAACCCACAACAACGGTTCCGAAGACCGTTGTGATATCCATTTCACCACGAGGGCATTACCACAAGCATACGGCAAATTAATAAAAAATCAAAAGACATTTTGATTTTTTAGAATTTTATGTATAATATCCCTTAGTTGCGGGCATGGTTTAGTGGTAGAACACGTCCTTGCCAAGGATGAGATTCGGGTTCGATTCCCGGTGCCCGCACTTTAAATTTATAAATTTAACAGAATCGAAAGACGGAGCCATGTTTTTGCCAGCAGGCAAAAAAGGCGAGTCGGGGTCGCGAAATTTTTCGAGTGGCGACGAGAAAAATATTTGTGACCGATTCCCGGTGCCCGCACAGATTAAAATCTAATGAATAAAGAATCCAAAGAATTTGGACCAATCCCAAAGGAAGTATGGGAAACATCACAAGCTTTGAAAAAAGCAGGTTTTGAATCATATCTTATTGGTGGTTGTGTGAGAGATATTTTAATAAACAGAACTCCAAAAGATTGGGATCTTACTACTAATGCAAAACCAGAAGAAATCATTGCTATTTTCCCAGATACTTTTTATGAAAATAACTTTGGTACTGTCGGAGTTGTAAATGAAGAGGCGATAGATGAAACATTGAAAGTAATTGAGATCACTCCATACAGACTTGAATCACAGTATTCTGACAACAGAAGACCAGACAGTGTTTCATTTAGTGATAAGCTTGAAGATGATTTAAAAAGAAGAGATTTTACCATAAACGCAATCGCCCTAAATATAAATAAAAAAACTAAGAAAAAAGATTTCTACACTGGTGAGATTGTCGACTTGTTTGATGGGCAAAAGGATTTAGAGAAAAAAATATTAAGAACGGTAGGCGAAGCAACGGAAAGATTCCAAGAAGATGGTTTAAGAATTCTTAGAGCTGTAAGAATAGGGAACTACGCAGGATTTGAAATTGATAAAAAAACAGAAAAAGCCTTACAAAGTGAATCGTATTTACTTGAAAAAATTGCGAGAGAAAGAATCCGTGATGAATTCACAAAAATTATAATGTCCGAAACTCCAATGGAAGGTATTAAGGCTTGCCAGAAATTTGGAATATTAAAATATATAATTCCTGAATTAGAGAAGACAATAAGCATTGAGCAAAAGGGTGCGCACATTTATGATGTCTGGGAACACTCACTAAGAGCACTTCAACAAACGGCAGACAAAAACTGGCCATTGGAGATTCGTCTCTCCGCTCTACTTCACGATATAGGCAAGCCAAAATCGCGCAGGGCAGGGGCAAATGGTGAAAAGTGGACTTTCTATGGTCATGAGGTTATTGGAGCTAGAATGGCAGAAAATATCCTTCTGAATTTACGCTATCCAAAGAAAGTTATTGAGAAAGTCGTGAAGCTTGTAAGATGGCATATGTTCTTTGCTGATACTGAGCAAATAAGTTTGTCTGCTGTAAGAAGAATCATTGCACAAGTGGGAAAAGATAATATTTGGGATCTTATGAATGTTCGTATTGCTGATAGAATAGGTATGGGAAGGCCAAAAGAAGATCCGTATCGCTTGAGAAAGTACCACGCAATGATAGAAGAGGCAATGAGAGATCCGATCTCTGTGGGAATGCTGAAACTAGACGGGAAAAAACTAATGGAAGTGACAGGAGAAAAGCCTGGACCAAAGATTGGTTTCGTACTACACGCACTTTTGGAAGAAGTTCTAGAAAATCCAAAATTAAATACTGAAGAATATATGACAAACAGAGCAAAAGAGCTCATCAATCTTCCAGAAAAAGAATTGCAAGCAATGGGGGCCGTAGGGAAGAAAAAGAAAGAAGAAGAAAACGAAGTTGAAATAAAAAAAATAAGAGGGAAGCATTGGGTGAAATAGTGGAGAAGATTTAAGATTCATGATTCAAGAATAAATACAGAAGAGGGCAAGTACTTTACACCCGCCCTCTTTTCATTTTATCTTTTCTCGCTTATTTTATTTTTTTGTGCTAATATTTTCGGCATATCGGGGCGTGGTGTAACGGTAGCATCCATGCTTTGGGAGCATGTAGTCCGAGTTCAAATCTCGGCGCCCCGACAAAAATATGAAAATAGTCTTGATTGGCGGTCATCCTAAGGGATATAAAGAACCTTTTGATATAAAAACAAAATCCGGCAGAGTGCTAAGAAAAATAACATCAGAAATTGGAATTGATCCTATATTTTTTGATTTATGGGATAATCAAAAAGAAGAAGACGAAAGAACTATAAAACCTAAAACACATAAAAAATTAAGTGAATTTACAAAAAAGGAATGTAATTTGATAGCACTTGGAAGATTTGTTGAAAAAGCTATCATAGATAATGGTTATAAATGTAAGTATTTACCGCACCCAGCAAGCAGAGATACAAAATATATTAAATTATTGAGACAAGGATTAATAGACTTAAAACAATAAAAATGGAAAAGATTCCTAGAATTGGTGTCTCGGTAATAATTAAAAGAGAAAACAAGATTTTACTTAGTAAAAGACTTGGATCCCACGGAGCAGGAGAGTGGAGTTTCCCTGGAGGACACTTAGAATTTAATGAAAAAATATTTGAGTGTGCAGAAAGAGAAATAATGGAAGAAACTGGTTTAGAAATAAAAAATCTCTCGATTGTTAAAACTTTAACTGAGGACTTTTTTGAAAAAGAGGATAAGCATTATATAACTCTATATGTTTCGGCAGACTACACTTCTGGTGAAGCAAAAATAATGGAGCCTAATAAATGTACTGAGTGGGGATGGTTTACATGGGAGAAATTACCAGAACCAATATTTTTAACAATTAAAAACCTTAAAGCTCAGAATTTTGATCCGTTTAAATAAATAGAATATCACCTTATTAAAAACACTGAACCGATGAAAATCGCAATTAGGAAAGACAAATATAGAAAAACCAGAGGTGGATATTCTCGCATACTCAATCTTTCGTGTGAGAACTGTAAGGTACACATTTGTAACTATCAGAAAGATGGGCCTGGGATACTTAAAAGGCTATATCTTGATAGAATAAGCGAATCAAAAAAATATTCTGGTTTAGAATCTAATCCAATTAAAGAGATACCGAATCTAATCTGTGATAAATGTAATAAGGTTCTTGGTGTACCATATATCTATGATAAAGAAAAACGCTTATCATTCAGACTATTCGTCGGAGCTATCCATAAAAAAATTATCAAAAATGTCTAAAAAATTCCAGAAAAAAGTTGAAGATTTTGTGTGTGAAAAATGTGGAACTAGTGTAAAAGGCACTGGATATACAAACCATTGTCCAAAGTGTCTTTGGAGCAAACACGTAGATATAAACCCCGGGGATAGGGCAGAAACTTGCGGTGGAATGATGACTCCACATACGATCGTGTTGGAAAAAGGTGAATACATTATCACCCACAAATGCAAAAAATGCGGTTCTGAGAGGAGAAAAAAAATAGAAAAAGAAGATAATTTTGACGAGGCCGTAAAAATTGTAAAAACAAGATCAGAGGAATAGCTGTAATATAATCTTTCTAATTTTTGCTTTTATAAGCTTTTTCTGATAATATCTTTCGTGAATGCGGGTATAGTTTAGTGGTAAAACAGAAGTTTTCCAAACTTCGGTCGGGCGTCCGATTCGTCCTACCCGCACAAACAAAAATCTGGTTGACCATTGGTCAACCAGATTTTATGTTTTGCGAGGTAAGCAAGCAAACTGTTTTGCTTGCGTGGACGAATCGGACAGCGGAACAATATCGAGCCAACAGGCGAGATTGTGAGCTGGTGCCCAGCCCGAGCTTTGCGACGGCAAAGCGAGAGGCGAGGGAGATTTAGTCCTACCCGCACATAATTTAAAAACCTCAGGATTATCCTGAGGTTTTTAAATTATTTTATTTATTAGACTTAGTGACAAACATTACAATAAGAGACAAGATTAAAAGTATTCCTCCTATCTCCAAACTTTTAATAGCCAAATCTTTTGTTTCTGGTCCACCGACCAAATCTAAAACAAACATAACGCCCAAAATAGCTAATATAACAGCTATAATAATAGAAATCATTTTAAAAATACTTTTCATTTTTTATTTTATTAAATTAATAACTACATATATTATACACCATAAAACAAAAAACCGTCTTCCGACGGTTTTTTGTTTTGAATACTCTATATTCGAAATTCTTGATCCTAATTATTTAACTGCATCCTTCAAAGCTTTTGCTGCTCTGAATTTTGGAACCTTCATAGCTTTAACCTGAATAGTTTCACCTGTTCTTGGGTTTCTAGCTGTTCTTGCTGCTCTTGCTTTTACTGAGAAAATACCAAGACCTGCAATTGAAACATCATCTCCCTTCTTAAGTGAACCTACTATTGAATCAAAAACTGTGTCAACGACTTGTTCTGCCTGGACCTTTGTTCCGTTTAGAACACCGTGAACTGCATCTACGATAGCTGCTTTATTCATAATAATTTGCAAATTATTTCGCGCATCAGGTCAATAATACGCGAACCTCTTAATAAATAACCCTTTATAATTTTGTGTGTGCTCGAGCAAACAAATATAAAAGGAATAAAAGACCTACATCTATTATAATACCACGATTTTAAAGCGCAATAGGGAAATATATATTTACAAATTTTCAATAAATGTTTTAATTTTCTTAAAAATATCCATATTTTACGTAACGTGATAATAAAAAATGCCGAATTTGCGAAGCAAATTCGGCATTTTTTCTGTATTTATTCTTGAATCTTAAATCATGAATCTTGAATCATTTTATCTAGCATATTCTATCACCCTAGATTCTCTTATCACAGTAACCTTTATTTCTCCTGGGTATTTTAGCTCACCCTCAATTTTATCAGCAACATCTCTAGCGAGTTTCTTTGCTTCAATATCTGTGATTTTTTCTGGTGTAACAAATATTCTTATTTCTCTACCAGCCTGCAAAGCATAAGATTTCTCAACACCCTGGAAAGAATTTGCAAGAGCTTCAAGTTCACCAAGTCTCTTCAAATAATTTTCAATACTATCGCTTCTTGCACCAGGTCTTCCTCCTGAAATAGTATCAGCCACTTGTACAATCACGGCTTCAAGATTTTCTACAGGATATTCTTCATGGTGAGATTGCATCGCTTTGATAATATCCTCACTTACACCGAATTTCTGCAATATCCTTCTTCCGATTTCTACGTGAGTTCCTGCAACTTCATGATCTAGCGCTTTTCCGATATCGTGTAGAAGCGCACCGGCTTTAGCTACCTGCACATTTGCACCGACTTCTTCAGCAATCATACCTGCCATATGTGACATCTCTATAGAGTGCTGTAGAACATTTTGTCCATAACTAGTTCTAAAATGCAATCTTCCAAGTATTTGAACAACTCTAGGATCAAGATTTAATATTCCACATTCATATACAGCCTGATCGCCTTTATCTTTTATAATTTTATTTATATCTTGCTGAGCTTTTTCTACAATCTTTTCAATTTTAGCTGGCTGAATTCTCCCATCCAAAAGCAAGTTTTCAAGAGCGACTCTAGCAACCTGTCTTCTTATAGGATCAAAAGAGGAGATAGTGATAACACCAGGGGTATCATCAACAATAACTTCAACACCAGTGACTCTTTCAAAAGCCTTAATATTCTTACCTTCTTTTCCAATAATTTTGCCTTTCATTTCATCGGAGGGAATACTAAGCATTGTGGACATAATATCTGGAGAAACAGAAGTAGAAAGCCTTTGTATAGAAGTAGTGAGGATTTCCTTTGCTCTATGCTCAAGCTTTTCCGCACCCATTTCCTCTAGTTTTTTCATTCTCCCCAAGATATCTTCTTCATTTCTTTTTTCTACAGAGGCAAGTAGGCTGTTTCTAGCATCTTCTTCTGTCATCTTTGCGATAGATTGCAAATCAACAATCTTTTGAGATTCCATTTTTTCTGCTCTTTCACGAATCTCTTTTATTTCTGCGACTTTTTGTTTGATATTTTCAACCTCTTTATCAATATCTATTTGTCTCTGGTCTAAAAGCCCTTCTTTTTTTATAAGACGGTCTTCTGTTTGTTTAAACTTCTCTTCTTTTTCTTTTGAATCCTGTTTGGCTTCTTTCAATATATCCACAGATTTTGTCTCTGCATCAATAATGACTTTCTTCGCTTTCTCATCGGCTTCAAGCATCATCTGCCTGATTTCGAGTTCCATAGATCCCTTTTTTCCAAGTGAGATTATAAGTCTCAAAAAGTAACCTACAGCAATGCCAATAAGACCTGCTAGGCCTACGAGGATTATTACTATTTTTAATGACATAATTACTAAAAAGATTCCGTCTCTTTAGACCTTGAGAATTAATGCTATTTTCTTTGTATTAAATTTTTTTAACAACATATTCTTTGTTCAAAATCCGCAAATTCCAGAATCTTAAATTTAAATTGGTAACATATTTATAATATAGTATTTAAGATGTTTTGTCCACTAACAATAGAATAATACGAATACGGGGTTTTGCCGGAAGCAAAACCCCGTATTGTATATTATTCATTAATCTTAAATCCTGAATCCTGAATCTTCTCCTATATCACCTTATCAATCACCCCATATTTCTTCGCCTCATCTGCAGACATATAGTAATCTCTGTCTGCATCTTTTTCTATTTGAGATATGGTCTTCCCAGTATTATCAGCCATCATTTTATTTAGCTTACCTTTAAGTTTCAAAATCTGTTTCGCTGTTATTTCAATATCAGAGGCCTGGCCTTGTGCACCACCCATTGGCTGGTGAATCATTATTTCAGAATTTGGTAATGCAAATCTCTTTCCTTTCTTTCCAGCGGAAAGCAAAAGCGCTGCCGCAGAAGCTGCCATACCGACACAAAGTGTAGAAACATCATTCTTCACGTGGTTCATCGTATCTAAAATAGCAAGAGCTGCTGTCACAGAACCGCCAGGGGAATTGATATAAAGCTGAATATCTTTCTTTGGATTCTCAAACTGTAAGAAAAGAAGCTGAGCAATAATAATATTCGCTGTTTCATCATCTATTACTCCACCCAGGAAAATAATGTTCTCCTTTAGAAGCCTCGAATAAATATCAAAAGCTCTTTCTCCGTTTTGTGATTTTTCTATAACTGTTGGTATTAAATTCATAATATTTTTTATTAGAACTGGTAACAATTAAACGATACAGCAAAACGACTTTTTTGACAAGAAAGACTCCTGGTAATAGAATTGACGAGGAAAAAAGAAAGCGAGGTCTTATGGATTGCGCATTTTGTAAAAAAAACGCAAACAATCATGAGGGGCATCTTTTGGCTCACGGTAAAGTATTCTGTGATACTTCTTGTTATTTTAATTGGGAAAAAAATGGACAAAAAGGACTGGAAATAGTCGTTGCCAAAGTGGATGATGGGTATTTATACCTTAAGTGACTGGCGGATTTCATAAATGAGATCCGCCTTTTCTTTTTGCTTATTTTCGCTATTTCTTTATACTTATAACAAATGCGTTTACATAGATTTTACATAGATCAAAAAATTGAAGAGGGAAAAGCTATACATATAAATGATGTTGAGCTTCTAAACCAGTGGGGAAAGGTTTTCCGCCTTAAAGCCAGTGATAGGGTGATCGTCTTCGACGGAAATGGTTTTGATTTTGAATGCTATTTTAGCGTTTTGAGTAAAAAAGAAGCAATATTAAATATTGTTGAGAAAAGAGAAAATAAAAACACTCCAAAAACAGAAACACACATTTTCCAATCAATAATCAAGAAAGATAATTTTGAGCTCATAGTGCAGAAATGCACAGAGATCGGCGTATCTGCTTTTCACCCAATTATTTCAGAAAGAAGCGAGAAAAAAGATTTGAATATCGAAAGATTAAATAAAATTGCAAAAGAAGCGAGCGAGCAATCTGGAAGGGGAACACTGCCAGAGATTTTCGAGCCAGCAAACCTATTGGAGGCAATAGAAACTTTTGACAGCGAGCTTCTTGTACTAGATTTTGATGGTAAAAAATTAAAAACTGAAGAACTAAAAAACAAAATCGGTATTCTTATTGGCCCAGAGGGTGGTTGGAGTGAGGATGAGAAAGAACATTTCAAAAATAAAAAAATAAAATCTGTTTCTATTGGTTCACAAGTACTTCGTGCAGAAACAGCCTCTATAGCAGTAAGCTCATTAATTCTCCTAAACTAAATGATTTATTTTTACTACGGCACAGACACAGAGAAGGCTAGTAAAAAAGCTAATTCAGCGCTTGATTCTTCACTTAAAAAACATTCGGATGCCACCCTCATAAAAATCGGCCCAGAAGAGCTTTCTCAAGAAAGAATAGACGAACTCGCATGTGCTCAAGCGCTTTTTTACAATAAATATTTAGTTTATTTCTATAAAACTTTTGAAAACAAAACGAACAAAGAGCTCATATTAAAAAACATTAAAGAGCTTGCGAAGTCTGAGAACTTTTTTATTTTTACTGAAGGAAAAATAGATAAGGCTGGTCTCGCAAAGATAGAAAAAGTCGCAGAGAAAGTGGAAGAGTTTGTAAAACCAGAAAAAGCACCAACAAAAAAAGAAGCTCTCGCACAAAAAGGGGAGAAGATAGATTTTTTTGAATTTGCCGATGCACTTGGAAGGAGAGACAAGAAAAATCTTTGGGTACTATATCAAGACGCACTCGCTGAGCAAGTCCCCGCAGAAGAAGTACACGGAATTTTTTTCTGGCAAGTCAAAAGTATGCTTCTCGCAAAAAAGTGTAGCTCTCCAACAGAAGCAAATATGAAGCCGTACCCATTTCAAAAGGCTAGGGAATACGGAAGGAATTTCAATAAAGAAAATGAATTGGAAAACATAGCAGAAAAGCTAGTCACGATGTATCACGAAGCTCACCGAGGAAATCTGGATTTCTTCGTCGTACTAGAAAAATTTATTTTGGAATTGTAAACATTGTCCTTCTAACACAAGTGGGGATCTAGTTCGCATTGGACTTTTTATTAATTTCTTGTTATATTTTGTTGGCATTTTTATATATGCGCCCGTAGCTCAGTCGGTAGAGCAGCTCCCTTTTAAGGAGATGGTCGTAGGTTCGATTCCTACCGGGCGCACACTGTAAATATATGAAATCATCATCTAAAGCAAAGATGATTTCTTTTACAGTGTGCGAGCCGGACTGAGCGAAGCGAAGGAGGCGGGGGCTGCGACTTTTCATTGAGTTCACGAAATGAAAAAGTTGTGGTCCACAAAATACGACTGAGAGGCGAGGGAGATAAGCGAAGCGGTCCTACCGGCAAGAAAATACCTGTGACCACAGAAACAAAAATCACTCTAATATTAAAGCTATATTTTGGTCACCCCAATAGGAATCGAACCGATATTGACTTTTATTGTGATATATGCTATCATTATAAATGGAAGTTTGGTCATATGACCAGTTCGACAGAATTTTGAAAATCAATAAATAGAGCGAAAAGCTCGGAAGGAGAAGGATGAATACGACGGGTAAAATCGGATTAGCGTGCTTCTTGGGAAGCTTCATTGGTGCCTTGATGGCTCTTCAGTTCCACCTGTTTTGGTGGATTGGTGTAATCATCGGCGGTGCTATCGGCTACATCTCATATTCGTTTAAGGAAATTCCGGCGACGGTGAAAAGAGTGTGGACGGAAATGCCGGAGCCGAAAGTAATTGGCAAAAGTTTAATAAACGTTTCTATAGAAACAGGAAAGAGCGTTTTGGGTGCGTTGGTTGCGATACTAGCAGTAGTGGTGCTTGTTATTGCTATCGCTTTGTGGTTCAACAGCCTTAAACAAGCCTGTCTCTTTATATACGGCGGGTTCGATGTTGCCAAACTGTACACATCTTACTGGTATTGGGTTGGTGGAACCCTTATCATGTATATTTTTGTACTTCTGTTTCTTATTGCCGATGGTGGTGATAGAATATTAGGGTTTCGTATTGCGTCAATAGCAATCCTCGCTGGCACACCAGCCTTAAGTTTCATCACTGTTCCTGCTGTGGTGCTTTTAATTGCTGGCGTTGCGCTTTGGCTTGTTCGCCATCTGCTCTGGCGTACAATCAAACTCGTCCATTCCGATATCCGCCTACTTTGTATGATGGATTCGTTGGTTGGTGCTCTAGTCGGTTACTTTACTGGCAATGCACTTATCGGCGGTTTGGTCGGCTGTGCGCTCGGCGTCGTTGATTACAAGCTCGTCTCGGTCCGCTTCCTTAAGTTGGCACCGAAACCGGTTTAAGCAGGTTCTGTCCCTGCAATAAAGGTCTTGGATAAATCCGAGGCCTTTTTCTTTTGTATATCAATTATTCATCTCCCTTATATACCCCACCTTCGCATACATAATTTCCATATAGTTTTAACCAAATAGTTGCGTGATGAAATTTTTGCTATACTTCACACATGACTAAACAAGAAATTTGGGATGACATATCAAAACAAGTAGATAGTATTACTGACGCTTTGGATATGCATATTGATGAGAAAATTAAACCTGTTGTCATAGGATTAAATGCATTAGGTATTACCACAAGCGGTTCTTGTGGTGGACACATAGATGAAGACGGACGAACAAGATTTCCATACTTGGATTTTTCTGCACCTAATGAACCTGAATACAGACATCAAAATGAAGAAAATATTATAAATGAAATACTAGATAAATATAAAATTGAGCCAAGAAAGAAAAATTATATTTTTTGGCCAGGAAATGAAGCTGCAGAAAAAGAATATTATGACAGAATCAGGAATGCTCCAACTACCAAAGAATATATTGAGTGGGACAACAAAAACTTTGCCTTAGAAAGATCCGTTTTTAATATTGTAAGCCTATTTAATGAGCAAAAGGGAAGTAATCGTCTCCCAGTTATAACATATGATCCCGGACCTGCAATTGTGTGTCGGTTAAATAATGAGGAGTATATAAAGACGCTCTCTAAAGAAGATTTAAATAAGTATGTTTTAGAAGCGCAAAAAGAAATGGATGAATTCAGTGTTTTTCTCAAAAACAGATTTTTTAATAATTAATCGACCGAAACAATAACAAAACCCCATAGAACTAATTAGTTCTATGGGGTTTTGTTTATCTTTCTATAACACCGGAATATCAAACGCAATTATTCCTGCCCCTGTAAATACAAGAGAAAGGGAAATAACAAACATTAATATATAAAATGGGAAAGTCCTTTCTTCCAAGGCTTCTTCTTTATATTCCAAGATAGCCTCACAGAAATACATAGCAGCAAAGATTATCGCTACGACTTGTGTATAAAATCCGGTCAAAATCATAAGCCCACCGATTATTTCTATAAATGCTAACCCTCTAACAAAAAGATTTGCTGGTCTAAAGTGAATTATCTCAAAAAGGGTTTCCCATTTTTTACTTTCTTTTCCGGCCTTTAAATATCCAAGATTAATTGCTATGAAACCCAACACTACTCGTAAAATAAGTGGCGCCACTAAACTAAAAGTCAAAAGATTTGGAAATGTGTTTAACATAATAGAATTCTAACATAAAGTACTTGCCACATAAAGCTTTGCCGGCCATCAGGTAGGTCCATAAAGACTAGGGCTTTATAAGAAGGAATAATCTGCTATATTTAACTATATGAAAAGCAAGAGAATAGTTGTACTAGACAATATAAGGAGCGTACACAATGTCGGCTCTATTTTCCGTACATCTGATGCTCTTGGTGTAGATAAAATAATTCTTTGTGGTTGCACACCAACACCCAAGGACAGATTTGGCAGAGAAAGAAAAGACCTCGCGAAGGTCGCTCTTGGAGCAGAAAAAGATATTGAGTGGGAATATAAAGAAGATACAGAAAAAGCACTAAAAGAACTAAAAAAAGAAGGTTACGAAATAATCTGCGTTGAACAATCTGAAAAGTCAGTTGATTATAAAGAAATTAAAATAGGCAAACCAACAGTGCTTGTGATGGGGAGTGAGGTGGAAGGAATAAGCACAGGAATACTGAAATTTGCAGATATCGTTGCGGAAGTGCCGATGTCTGGCAAAAAAGAATCTTTGAATGTTTCTGTAACTTTTGGGATCGTGGCTTTTAGATTTTTTGATAATTAGAAATAGTACATGTTTATGATATATTAATATCATAAAAATCAAATAAAAATATGAATATCAAAAAATTAATCCCAAAGAAAATATTTACAAAATTACAGCCAGCATATCACTATTCTCTCGCCATACTTGGTGCGATACTTTATCGTTTCCCGGGAGATAAAATGATCGTGATAGGTGTCACTGGGACAAAAGGGAAGACATCTGCTATAAACTTCATTTGGTCTGCGCTTACTGCTGGTGGATATAAAACTGGAATAATAAGTACAGCAAATATAAGAATTGGAGAAAAGGAATCTCTCAATAAATATCACATGACAATGCCTGGAAGATTTGTGATACAAAAGACAATGAGAGAAATGGTAAAAGCTGGGTGCAAATATTGTATTGTGGAAACAACATCAGAAGGAATAAAGCAATTTAGACATATTGGAATAAATTATGATATCGCGGTTTTCACAAACCTTTCACCAGAACATCTACAATCTCACGGCGGAAGCTTTGAAAATTATAAAAATGAAAAAGGTAAGCTTTTTGCAAGACTCTCAAAATTAAAAAAGAAAAAAATAAACGGAGAAATTATAGAAAAAATATCGATAGTAAATACAGACAGCGAGCATGCAGATTTTTTCTTAAATTTTAAAGCTGATAAAAAAATAACTTCTGGAATAAATAAAAATGCGGACTTGATGGCAACAGACATTAAAGAAGATTCTTCAAAAGTATATTTTAAGGTTTTAGATTCAAATTTTGAACTTTCTATCTCTGGAAAATTTAACATTTATAATGCACTTCCGGGGATAGCGATAGCAAGACTCGCAAAAATAAATGATGAAGAAATTGCAAAAGGTTTGAAAGACCTTTCTGTAATTCCTGGAAGAATGGAAAGAATAAATGAAGAGCAGAATTTTATTACGGTTGTGGACTACGCACATGAGAGAGAAAGTATGACAAATGTTTTGCAAACAGCACAAAACATAAAACTAGCTAGTGCAAAAATAATTGTGTTGCTCGGAGCTGAAGGCGGAGGTAGAGACAAAGCAAAAAGACCGATAATGGGAGAAATATCTGCAAAACTTGCAGACTATGTTGTAGTAAGTAATGTCGATCCGTATGAAGATGACCCAACAGAAATTGTAGAAGACATTGCCATCGCTTCAGAAAAATTTGGTAAAAAAAGAAATGAAAATCTTTTTGTAATTGAAGACAGAAGAGAAGGGATAAGAAAAGCAATATCTCTAGCAAAAGAAAATGACGTGGTAATAATCACGGGGAAGGGGGCAGAACAATCCATGATAATTGGTGGCAAAAAAATACCTTGGGATGATAGATTGGTTGTGAGGGAAGAACTAAAGAGATTAAAGATTCAAAAATAAATATTCGAAACTCTAGAATTAAAGAAATTAAATAAAGCATTCGCTGTCGATGACGCTGCATTATTTATAAAGAAGTTTCTAAGACTTTCTTTTTGCATAAAGGATTCGTAGATATATGCATACTCCACTAAAACAGAAAGGGAATCAGAGGTGTTGTAGCTACCAACTGCAATAAGATCTTGATCTTCTATCACACCACCATTTTCTTGCGGCATTGTACTTACATTTTTTATTTTTGAAATTTCAGAAAATAAATCTTTCGCCAACACTTGGCTAGATGTTGAATTTGAATATTGACTCTCCGGTACATAAATAGAAAAACCCTCGTAGTTTGGTTTACCTTTATATTTAGGGTTGTCATTGAAATGTATATGGAGAATAATATCTATTTTATTTTCTCCCGCCCATTTATTTATTCCATATAAAAGCACCACTGCTCTTGATGGGGCATTTGCATGATACACGGGTACATTTACCAAGCTCACTTTCCCTTCGCCAACCAAACTAAGCATATCCTGTTTCTTCTCACCAACCCATTTTAAAATGGAATCTTCATTTTTTAAAATATAATTTTCGATATCTTTATTCAGCCCATTACTATCTCTTTCCATTATCACCTCAAACTTTTGATTACTAGCCAGACTTGTTTTTAGTTTCAACGCAAGCGCAAGATTTAAATCTCTCTCAAGTAAATTTTTATATTCCGCTCCACCAAAATCTGATTCATGGCCCGGAACAATAAGTATTTTTATCTTTCCATTTGACGGAGCTTCAGAATATCTTGTTATGAGTTCTTTTACAGAAATCCCCATTGAAAAGAAAGCCGCAGCAAATCTATTTGTCTTATTTAAGTAATCTGAGAAAAAACCAAGAGAAATAATTACTGCAAAGGTAGCCGACACAAACGATATTCCAAATATAGTTTTTTTATTCACGTTGCTGACATTATATTTAAATACATTCGATAAGGCAAATAGCCCCTTTCTTTTTTCTTGATTTAGACTTAGACTTTTAATAACTGGGCATAACCCTGATGTAGTAAAAATACATCCACACAGAACGGATACTACATAGGGTGGCAATTTTAAAAAATTCGTTCTGCTCATTAATAAAACAACCATGCCAGAGCTACCAGAAGTAGAAACAACTGCCCGAATGTTAAACGAGAGGATCAAAGGCCTTACTATTTTAGACGTATGGACGGATTATGATTCTTTATTTCATAAAGGCAAAGGAAACATAAAAGACAAAAATTATTTTCCAAAATTTAAAGCGGAGCTCGTCGGTAAAAAGATTAAGGGGGTAAAACGCCGTGCAAAAAACGTGTTAATCAACGTTTCAGGAAACAAAACCATACTTACACACATGAAAATGACTGGGCACTTCCTCTATGGAAAATATGAATATAAAAACAAAAAATGGTCCCCCACAGAGGATGGCTTACTAAAAGACCCGTTTAATCGTTTTGTTCACCTTGTTTTCACACTTTCAAATAATAAACACTTGGTGCTTTCTGATATGAGAAAATTTGCTAAGGTTTTAGTATTTGATACAAACAAGATAGACCAGATAGATGATACCAAAAATCTTGGACCAGAACCTTTATCAAAAGATTTTACCATAAAAGTTTTTCAAGAAAGGCTCGCCACAAAACCAAAAGGCAAAATAAAGACGGTGTTAATGGACCAAGAAGTCATCGCCGGAATAGGAAACATCTACTCAGATGAGGCTCTTTGGGCTTCGAAAATAAACCCGCTCAAACTAGTAAAAGATATCAACAAAAAGGAATTAGACACCCTGTACAGAAATGTTATAAATATACTCAAGCAATCAATAAGTGTTGGCGGAGACTCTATGTCAGATTACAGAAACCCAATTGGAGAAAAAGGAAAATATCAAAATTCACATAAGGTTTACAGAAGGACAGGAGAAAAATGCTCACTTAGAAATTGCAAAGGCATTATTAAAAAAATAAAAGTTGGTGGAAGAAGCGCACACTATTGTGACTGCCATCAAAAATTAAACTAAAAACAAAAGCACAGAAATAAGACCACTTTTTGGGTGGTCTGGGAATTTTGTGCGAAACATAATGGAAGGAGTAAGCGAAAGTTTTGGAGAATTTATAAAATACGTTTTGATCTTCGCAGTAGTTTTTTATATTGGAAGTATTTTAAAAGCTGATTTAGTAAGCAGGGGAGTGTTTGGTGTACAGAAACAAAATCAGCTTTTACAAACTAGTAAACCGTCACGAGTAGAAATATTTAGTAATAATCCCGCTACTGTTCGTAGGGCTTGGTAAAGGCTCGCTCGTCGAGCGAAAATACAAAAGTTGGTTTTTGCAAAGCAAAAACCAACTTTTGTATTTTAGTATTCGTATTTTTCTTAGCGAGCGAGGTGTTGCGTTTGTCGGAAACTTGGTAGGAGTGTCGACGACGGACAGAGAAAATCTTTATCAAAAGATTTTCGTGTTCCGCAAACACAACACCGAGTGAGCCTTTACTTACCAAGAACCTTTAACGCAAGTTTAATTCTATCACTTGTATTTATAACATCCGGAGAAATGTCTTTCAGAGCTTCACGTGCTTCTCTCTGAGAATATCCAAGAGCTTTGAGAGCTTCCACCGCGTCTATTTCATTTTTCAAATTCATTCCATCGTTCCCCTGGATACCCACCTTATCTTTAAGTTCAAGAACTATTTTTTCTGCAACTTTTTTCCCTATACCAGAAACTTTTGTAAGATGAGAAATATCATTTGAATAAATAGCCATCTTGAGTGCGCCCACTGAGCTTATGTTTAAAACATTTAAAGCTGTACGTGGACCAATACCAGAAATAGAAATAAGCATTTCAAAAAAGGCGAGTTCGTCTTCTTGAGTAAATCCGTATAGATCAAGAGCATCTTCTTTTACTACAAGATGAGTAAGAAGACTTATTGCCTTTCCCTTTTCAGCAATTTCAATATTTTCGGAAGTAGTAAAAATCTTAAAGCCGATTCCACCCACACCGACAACAAAATATTTATCTGCCTTATCCCACACCACACCTTCTATTTTAGAAATCATGTTTACATTTTATCATAATTCACTATACATATACATTCGAAGCATTAAGTTGCTTTTCCTAGTATTTTGTGGTAATTTGTAGAGAACTTAAGAGAAAGGGATTTGGTGTCTCCAAACCACTTTATTACGAAGTCACAAAAATAAAATAATTAAAAACCAATCATGCCAATAACATCATCAGCAAAAAAAGCTTTAAGAGTTGAAAAAAAGAAAAAAATCTTTAACACCAGAAGAAAAAATACAATGGAAGGTGCTATAAAGAGAGTAACAAAGCTTATCAAAGAAAAGAAAGTCAAAGAAGCAGAGAAATTACTTCCAGATGCATACCAAGCAATAGACAAAGCATTCAAGACAAAGTTTATCAAAAAAAATGCCGCTGCAAGATACAAATCTAGACTAACGATTTCAGTAAATAAAGCAAAAGCAAGTAAATAATAAAAAACCGCCTCGAGGCGGTTTTTTATTATTTGTGCTCCCAGTAGGAAATCTTCCATTACATGGACAGTATCCCCATTGGATTTTTTGTTTCATTGCATTCACAAAAAATGCTCAATGGGGCTTCGATTCCTAACGTGAGCAAATACTTTTGCTCACTCTGGGAGCACAATTTAAAAAGCACCTTAACAAAGGTGTCTTTTAAATTGTGCTCCCAGTAGGAATCGAACCTACATCTTAACTTCCGCAAAGTCACGTTCTATCCATTGAACTATGGGAGCGCGACTTTTAAAATAGCATAATTTAATTAAAACCCCAACTTTTCCATAACCTTCTGAGACAAAGGCTCATGTAATTCCTTTTCTTCGAGTTTTTCTAAGAGAAAGTTACGCACATCTTCGTGACTATATTCGCTTATAGGTACGGATATTATAGGCATAATCTGTTTTTTAGATTTTAATAATATCTTTAAATCATCTTCATCAAGAGAATCCACCCAAAAGGCCTCAAGAGATAAATAAGGATATAAATCTTTACCAACGCGAATCCCTTTTTCTCCAAGGTCAACCTCAACCATAAGAGGATCACGTCTGGAATACATAAGCAAAGTAAAGACAGACAAAATAATAACTAAAGCAAACAAAATGTTATGAAGTATTACTGATATGACGATTATCGATATGGAAATAATAATCACAGCCCAATACCAATCCACTGTCTTTTCTCTCTTTTTATATTCAAACGCATACCAAGAAATATTATTCATTCCAATATTATATACCAAACAAAATTCAAATGATATACTTATAGAGTCATGATACAAAAAACAAAACTAATAGTAGCAAACTGGAAAATGAATCCTGAAACAGAACAGGAAGCCAAAAACCTCATTGAAGAGGTTAAAGTAGGTCTCATAAGTATTAAAAACATCAAAACGGTGGTTTGTCCTCCATTTATTTTTATAGATTCCGTAAAGAAAAATCTGGGTAAAACAAAAAATCTAATCCTCGGTGCACAAGACGCCTTTGTCGGAGATGGAAGCTCACACACCGGTGAGGTTGGTCTTGAAATGCTCAAGAAAATAGGCGCAAAATATATAATAATTGGTCATTCAGAAAGAAGAGATGAATGTGACACCGATGAATCTATCGCCAATAAGACTTACGCTGTATTGAAAAATAATCTAAAAACGATACTCTGTGTTGGCGAAAAAGAAAGAAGCGAACATGGCGAACATTACAACGAAATCAAGAAACAACTATTAACAGCATTATCAAAAATTCAAAAACGATATATTAAAAATCTTATCGTAGCTTATGAGCCAGTCTGGGCAATAGGAAAAAAAGACAATGAAGCCATAAATTCCGAACATCTGTTTGAAATGACAATCTTTATTAAAAAGATATTGAGCGACTTACTCGGACATGATATCGCAAAAAAGATTCCTCTTATATACGGTGGCTCTGTAAACAAAAATAATGCAAAAGAACTTTTAGAAAATGGAAAGGTAGATGGCCTTTTGGTTGGTAGAGAAAGTCTTAAAATAAAAAACTTTATCGATATGATAAAGTCTTTATAAAAAATATGCCGAGAATGGCGTATTTTTTTACCGAAGTGTTCGATAAAAATATCTCTAATTTAGAAAGGATTCTTTGCTCCTCTGATCTCAAAGTGTAAGTGTGTTCCATCTCCGCCTTTGAAAGCAAAGACATTCCCAGTATTTCCCATAAGACCAATAGTTTGACCCTGGTAAACCATCTGGCCTTCGGTAACGAAGTTTTCACTTAAGTGACCGTAAACAGTCTGCGTTCCGTTGCCGTGAGCAATAATAATATATTTTGCATAACCTCCATTCCATCCAGAAGTCTTACTTATTATTACCTCTCCACCTGCAGAAGCTAGTATTGGTGTACCTTTTTTACCTGCTATATCTATCGCATTGTAACCGTGAAGGCCTTGGGTTTTTATACCACCAACAAGAGGTCTAATGTAATAACCTTCATAGTTTGGTCCATTTGTACCACGCGCACCAGGGCTCGCTTTAAAACCAGAAGAAGAATTTGAGGAAATTGTACCAGAAAGCTCTCCGTCAGGGACAACGACAGTCTGCCCAATGGCAAGTACAGCATCTATAGCAAGATCGTTGAAACTTGCAATTTCAGCTAGATCACCTTTATATTTTTTAGCGACGCTTTTCAAAGTATCACCCTTTACAACAGTATGAAGGGTCCCAGAGACAGGTAATATCACGAGTGTCTGACCTTCCTTGAGAGTTTTCGATGACAAACTATTTGCCCACATAATAGTATTTGACGAAACACCAAACATTTTTGATACGAGGGAAAGTGTATCTCCCTTTCTTACTGTATATTTAGTAATTTGTCCCGTTGACACTGAATCATCTATATCTGCCAAAGTTCCGGAAGGACCGCTTTCAGACATAAGTGAATCATCATCTACTATAGTAATATCACCTCCACCTCTAGCTGCATTTAAATCATAATTAGTAGCACTCTGAAGTAAGGAGATGTTTTGAGAGTTAGATGCGGTGATTAAAGTCTCAACTTGATTTTTACTATTACCTGAAATAAGATCTGCTATAAAAGAAAAAAGTCCCGCGTTTGCTGGCGCCGGATTCACAACTGTAGTAATAATAGGGAATAAAACCATAACAATCCATTTGGTTGTGGTGGCTAAGAATATAGATTTATTTGAATGACCCTGCTTTTTCACCTCACTTTTGGGGTCAATTTTATTGTTTTTTGTATAAATAAGCCTATTTTATTAAGGGAATTCGGTCTTTCTGATACGTAAATGGCTAACTAGAGCCATATTCAGGTATTTTCTGTACTTTCTGAACTAGGTAATAATGATACCTCTTACAGAATCTGGGTCAAGGGAGTTATCAACAGGTAGGAATTTTATTTTTTAATTCAAAAAAAAGGGGGCTCCGCCGAAAAAATCGACAGAGCCCTGTTGGAGATATTGTTTTGCATTTTGGCTTGCCCGCCTCTAGAGCAAGCTACCCGTCATAGCCTTGGTGGGCTATTACTCCGCCAACGAGCTGATAGGACTGGAACCTTTCCGCTTCCCAATGGGTATGGAAAGTAATTCAAGTAATTACTCAACCCAGATTTCTCTGGTCGCAAGAACTCACTCCAAAATTATATTATTCCTAGCAAACGGTTTAGTCAATCAAATTAAATTAGTCGGTGAATCCTCCTTCGTGTTATATTTATTGCAATGAAACATTTGGAAGAATTAAATGAACAACAGAAATTAGCTGTCTTACAGAAAGACGGGCCGATTTTAATAATCGCTGGTGCTGGGGCAGGGAAAACAAAGACAATTACGCACAGAATTCTTCACTTAATAAAAGAAGGCGTCGCTCCTAGAAACATTTTAGCTATCACCTTCACAAACAAAGCGGCAAAAGAAATGCGAGATAGGGTAGAGAAAGTAATAAATGAAGACAAAGGTTTAAACGCACCAATATATTTCAATGACAAACCTTTTGTTAGCACTTTTCATTCATTGGGAGTTCATATAATAAAAGAAAACAGCCGCCTCATCGGTCTCACAAGACATTTCAGTATTATGGACAGGAATGATTCTATCAAACTCATAAAAGAATGCTTAAAAACGCTTGATATAGATGCAAAAGAATTCGAGCCAAGTAAAATCCTAAATATAATTTCTAGAGAGAAGGGGGACTTAAAAACAGCGGAACTTTATAATGCTGAATCAAAAAAGGGTGGTTATTCCTTACAATCTGTCACCGCAAATGTCTGGCGTATGTATGAGCAAAAACTGGCCGAAGAAAAAGGCTTGGATTTTGACGACCTATTACTTAAAACATACCAGCTATTAAATGGACATAAAGATGTTTTAGAAAAATACCAAAATCTTTGGAAATATATTCATATAGATGAGTATCAAGACACAAATAAAGTTCAGTATATGACAGCAAAACTTTTGGCAGCAAAAAATAGAAATATTTGTGTGGTGGGAGATATCGACCAAAGCATTTACAGTTGGAGAGGTGCCGATATACAAAATATTTTAAGTTTTGAGGAAGATTATCCTGAAGCCAAAGTGGTATTACTCGAGCAAAATTATCGCTCCACTCAGACTATCCTTACAGCAGCAAATGAAGTAATAAAAAAGAATAAACTTCGCAGAGAAAAAAATCTTTTCACAGAAAACACTGAGGGAGAAAAGATTTCATTTTACAGAGGAACAAATGAAACAGAAGAAGCTAGGTTTATAGCTAGAAAATCAAAAGAAATAATAGAAAAAGGCGCCGATCCAAGAAACATAGCTATACTTTATAGGGCGAATTTCCAATCTCGTATCCTAGAAGAGGCCTTTCTCACAGAGAGCGTTCCTTATCAAGTTCTTGGTACAAAATTCTTCGATAGAAAGGAAGTAAAAGACATTCTTTCTTTTCTACGAGCCAGCCTAAACCCGGAAGGATTAAGTGATTTGAAAAGAATAATAAATGTGCCCGCAAGAGGGATAGGAAAGGTGACTTTGTTAAAAATATTTGAAGGAAAAAAAGAAGATCTTCCTGCAAGTGTAAAAGAAAAAGTAAAAACATTTTTCGATTTACTTTCGAGAATTAAAACAGAAACTGAAGAAAGAAAACCTTCTGATGTTATCAAATTTATAATAAAAGAAAGCGGCTTGGAGCTCGAGCTTCAAAAGGGGACAGACGAGGATAAAGAAAGACTTGAAAATATGCGCGAACTTGCGACATTGGCTGTAAAATACGACCATTTGCCGACACCAGAAGGTGTAGAAAAGCTTTTGGAAGAAGCATCCCTCGCCACAGACCAAGATTCTTTAGAGAAAAATGAAAACGCGGTAAAGCTTATGACGGTTCATGCATCAAAAGGGCTCGAATTTGATTATGTATTCATCGCTGGACTTGAGCAAGATTTATTTCCACATCAACCTGTTGGAAAAGCCGAAAAAACACCAGAAGAAATGGAAGAAGAGAGAAGGCTTTTCTATGTAGCGATCACCAGAGCAAGAATTAAATTGTTTTTATCATACGCAGAAATGCGAACTATATACGGATCCCAACAAATGAATCTACCTTCGCAATTCCTAGGCGACATGGACAATAACCTCCTTGAGGAAGAACATTTCGAGTACCGCGAAAAAATAATTTATCTCGAGTGGTAACTCTAAGCCTGATTTTATGATATATTTACTAGAAATATAAGATCAAATATGGAAATAAAAGCGAAAAAATCTCTAGGACAAAACTTTTTGAAATCAAAAACAGCTCTTTCTGCGATGATTAAAGCTGGGGAAGTATCCGAAAAAGACACTATTCTAGAAATAGGCCCAGGGAAGGGTGCCCTCACAGAAAAGCTTTTGGAAACTGGTGCGAAAGTTATCGCTGTAGAAAAAGACGACAGACTAATCGAGCTACTGAATGAAAAATTCTCCACTGAAATAAAAATCGGTAAATTAGAAATAATAAATGAAGACATTTTAGAAAATGATTTATCACACGTAGAATTAAAATCTGGAAAATACAAGCTTATTGCAAATATTCCTTACTATATTACAGGGGTACTTCTAAGAAAATTTTTATCAGGGCAAAACCAACCAGAAAAAATGGTGGTAATGGTACAAAAGGAAATCGCCGACAGGATAGTAGCAAGAGACGGGAAAGAGAGCCTACTTTCAATAAGTGTAAAAGTTTATGGTAAACCAGTAAAAATTATGAAGGTTGGAAAAGAGAATTTCAGCCCTGAGCCAAAGGTTGATTCTGCTATACTACTAATAGGCGCTATATCTAAAGCCTTCTTCACAGATACCACCGAAGACAGATTTTTTGAATTCTTAAGAGCAGGCTTCGCTCATAAAAGAAAGATTTTGATTGGGAATTTAAAAGAATACTTTAAAAAAGTTGGAATGGACGGGAAAGATTTACCACAAATTTTTACCTCTTTAAATCTAGATGAAAATATCCGCCCAGAGAATCTCACCGTAGAAAACTGGAAAACTCTCATACAAAAATTATAAAAAGATGAGATCCATAAAAGTGGAGAATTAGGCATTTACGTTTTTTACACCTAGTGTATAATTAAGTAAGGTCTAATTTAATTTTTATTTAAATAATTCTAATATGTCAAATATTATCAAAAAAATATCTGTAACTACTTTTGTTCTATTTATTTTTTGTTCGGTTTTTTTAACAATCACAAAAGTTTCAGCACAGGTTATCGTCACTAATGCGATCACTTCTGTTTTTAGTTACGATTTACAGCTAGGCTCAGAAGGTCAAGACGTATTAAATCTACAAAAATTCTTGAATGCAGAACAATCTACCGCAGTTGCAATGTCCGGTGCCGGCTCAAGAGGGAATGAAACCACTACTTTCGGTGGAATGACAAAAGCTGCCGTTATTAAATTCCAAAATAAGTATTCTATAAGTCCAGCAGACGGATATGTTGGAGAAGTTACCAGAACAAAAATAAACGAGCTATATCCTAAAACAGATTTTAATAAACCATATCCACAGACAATCACCAACACAACTACAGTAACAAATACTACTACTCCCCAAGCACAAGGTGGGGAAATCACCATGTGTCAGCTTGTAGAACTATTAATAAACGCTGATGCAATAGCAGAAAATAAAATAGAACAGGCGCGAAAGATCGCTGGTCCAGATTGTATATCGACGAATCTAGCCAATGACCCATATAAAATACCAACACTGAGTATAAGTTCCTCGACCACCCCATCATCAAATGTAAACTACTCTTCATCGTACGACCTTGCTGTGGACAGTGGAATAGGTATGAATTACTCATCTTTTCTAGGAGATATGAACTCTTTGAGAGATTCTATAGTGAGTTCTGGAGATAGCTCAGACAATACGTTTGTTGGTCAAAAAAGCCTTGGCGCTGTAAGATCTTACGCGCTTTTCGCAGCCGGTGCTCTCACAAACATAAACTCAAGTACAACTATAGCTAGTGCAACGACAGCAACAAGCACAACCACAACATCTTCTTCATCTACTATGCCAGTGAGAACAAACAGCTCTAGGACAGGAATTGTTGGTAACGTTCATGCCTTAACAGAAAACGTACCTCCAGCAAAAATTGAAGGTAAAAATACATACAATATAGGTGTTTTATCTAAATTAATGTCTTCCACAACACAAGCAGTTGAACTAATAAACAAATTAGAGTGTGATTTTAATCTAGCTGGAAATCAAGAATTTGGTGGAAAGCTACTATCACCTGGCGTTTATTGTGTTTCGGGAGATATAAGTATAAACAACACACTTACGTTAAGAGAAAAAGGTATGTATATTTTTAGAGCGCTTGGTAACTTAAACACTTCAAATACATTTAATATTTCTACAAGTTCTGGCCTATTCCCAAGTGTAGCATTAACTGAACCAAATGTTGGCTTCGATGATAATGGTATGCCCCCATATAGCATATTTTGGGCACCAACAGGTAGCGTAAATATAGCATCAAATACTATATTTCTCGGAACTATCATATCAAAAACAAGCAATGTAACCATGGGTGAGTTCGCGGAAATACCAGAAGGAAGAATTCTAACTGGTAAATCAGTATCTCTAAATAAAAACCTCATAATAGTTCCGCCAGATCCTATAAAATTAACTGTTGTAATAGGTGGAAAGGGTCATGGTAGTGTTTCTGGCCCACATTTCCTATGTTCCTCTGATAAAGAAACCCCCTCTACATCGGCAACAACCACAGCCTTAGATGGTAAAACTCAAGGATGCAAGACATATTACACTTCTGGAGAAACCGTCACACTGACTGCTGATTCAGTGTCATCTGAAAAGCCGGCATGGGTTGGATGTAAAAGTGAAAGTAACCCTGGTGGTACAGTATCTGGTAATTCTTGCACTATAAAAATAGAAGAAGATACCGAAATAAAAGTAAACTTCTCTCTAGATAGCTTCGGTGGAATAATAGTACCTTTTGAAGCAGCATTTCTAGGTCCTGTCGGTTTAGTAATAAGAGCTCCTTGTATAACAACTCCTGGATTTTTGATGATGGTGGTTGGTAAAGAACCTGGTATGTTTGTTACAAGAGAAATCAGAAATCCGGAAGCATTTATACCATTTGCTCCAGTAATAGGTACACTTGAAGACTATAACGAGACATCCTGTTATGCTGGTGGAGGACTCTTTAGAATAGTAGAAGATATGAAATTGGGTCTTAAGGGCGTCGGTCTATAAAAAACATGAAAATAAACAGAAAGTATTTACCTTCGAAAAAGTTTATTCTAAGTCTTGCAATAGCAATAATATTTATTCTTATCGCAGTCATACTCTCATTTAGAGATAATATATTTTATAGTAAAAAAAATAATAATTTTATTGTATCAGCAAGTTCTTCTTTTGAAGCATTCAAGCAAGTAGATACGGATGGGGATGGGCTACCAGATTGGCAGGAAAATCTTTATGGTACGGACCCTAAAAATGCCGACTCTGACGGAGACGGTACAAAAGACGAGGATGAATTGAAAGCAAACAGGGATCCACTTAAAGCAAATACTGCACCAAAAAATACAGAACCTAATGATAAAATAGCCCCAGAAGTAATAGAAAGACAGAAAAAAGCAGAGGCAGAATATGCTAGCCTCACTGAAACACAAAAGTTTTCTAGAGATTTCTTTTCTCAATATATTGCTTCCCAGCCGGCAGGACAACAAATGTCTGAAAGCGAGCAGATAGCAATAATAAACAAAATGCTTGCAAACTCTGAACCAGAAAATTTACCAAACAAATTTTCTTCTGAGGATATAAAAACTTTTACAGTCGATGGTAATTCTAGCCTTGTTGTCAAATACACACAAAATATAGTATCTGTAATGAAAGATGTAGTCTCAAACTATACAGCTTCATTCGATATAATAAGCAAAACTAGCGAGACAGACAATTTTAGCAGTCTCACAAAGTTGGATAATGTCACGAAACAATACACAGCCTTAGCAAATAAAATAATTAGTACATCGACACCTGATACTATGGCAGATTATACGCTCAGACTAGCTAATGGCATATACAATATGTCTGGATATTTAGCATACATCAAGCAAGTAAGTTCTGACCCACTGAAATCAATAAAAGGGTTACAGGGATACTACGCAAAAGAAAAAGAAATAATGGATATATTTAAAAAAATAATATCAGAAGTAAGTTTAAGATAAATTTAAAAATTATTAATCATAAAAAAGTAATATGAAAAAAATATTAATAAAAAAAATAATTCCTTTCACTCTAATCATATCTTTCGTATTACCTGGTTTAACAATTTTTACATATCCTAAACAAGCGAAAGCACAGTGGGAGGTAAATGACCCAACCCTTATAGCAATTCAAGCCGACTCTCTCGTATTGCAAACAGCGGTAGCCGCTGCAGACAAAGTAATAAAAGCGGAGGAAATAGCACAAAGCTGGATAGAGAAAGCTATTCAAGCAGCAATAAGGCTTCTTGTAAGAGCCCTTATACAGGTGATGACACAAGATATCATCAACTGGATAAATAGTGGTTTCCAAGGTAGCCCTGCTTTTATGACAAATCCTGCTGGGCTTTTAGAAAATGCTGCAGATAAGGCTGTGGGAGAATATATATTGATGGGACCACTCAACTTTCTCTGTGAACCATTTCAACTACAAGTAAAGCTAAATCTAGGTATGCAATACAGCTATGGTTCAAATATCAGCTGTACCCTTACTGGTATTCTCGGTAATATCCAAAATGCTTATGACGACTTTGTCGGGGGAGATTTTCTTGGCGGGGGAGGTTGGGATTCTTGGATGCAAATAGCATCAAATCCACAAAATACCCCTCAAGGGGCGGCAATGATGGCAGAAGGTGGGCTTGAAGTAAAACTCGCTGGTATAGAAAAAATAAACCTACTAGAAGCAGATTGGGGTGGTGGTTCTCTATCTCTAAAAAAGTGCAAAGAAAATGTATATGACGTAAGTACAGATGGTAGTAGCTTTGGTGGTACAACAAGAAAGCTTTCCTCAAGTAGATCTTTTGTAGGAAGTCCATCTTATGGAACAGCAACGACCACAACTTCAAAAGTAATATCTGATGGACCTAGAATCGGAAATACAAATACCCCCCAAAAAGGCTCTTCTAATAACGGTACTCCATTTTATGCCGCAAACCAAGGAGGTCTAGGATATACAGATTTTGGTACATCAAACAATTTCAACTCTCCAAAAGTAATGACTAGCCAACAAACAGAAACAAAGTGCGAGACTACCACGCCAGGTGCTGTGATTATGGATTCGATGAAACTCTCTCAAAACTCATGGATGGTAACTTCTCAAATAGACGCAATGCTCGCTGATAGCATAAACGCTATTCTTGGTGCTTTTGCTACCCAAATAGTAAAAATGACAATAAATAAGGTTAAGGGCGGTCTTATGGGGGGCGATAATGAAAGTGTAGATTATCTTGGACAAGTGCAAGAAAAGCTAAACGCATTCCAAAATGATCCCGCAAATGATTATTATAAAAATCCTTTACCAGGAACGGAAGATGAGGAGACACCGCAATCAAAATTAGAGAAAAAGGCAACATCTGCATTGGTTACAGAACAAACAAATCTTGAAAATTACGTCTTAGCTTCTACAACACTAAACAAAGCAAAGACTGAATTCCAAAATTCCTCTTGTGATTGGAACACAAAAGATAAGGTACTATCAAATATCGCAGGTACAGCTGCAGCAAATCAGGTTTACTTTAGTCTTCCATATATAACCCTATCAATAGAATCCACTAAAACAAAAATAACTACCTTACAAGGAATAATTACAGAGGCGAGAAGTACTTCAACACAACTATCACAAGTAGGCGGGGTATCATCGACAACAGAAACTATCGATTTAACATCAAATCTCACGACTCTGGAAAATAAAATAGCTTCCACTACAGCAAACAGTACTTCAACAACAAACTTGCGTACAGAAATACTCTCATGGCTTAATAGTGCAAAAGGAACCTGTTCAATAAACACAACTTGGTAAAAAATAAAAAGTAAATTAAAAAAGTTTACTATTAAGTCTTTAAAAAGATTTGCTGAGGTGCTATAATTTAAGTTAGTAAATGAAAAGATTTTTTTTAAAATCAATTGCATGTCTCTCAATCGCCTTTTTCTTGGCGAGTGTGTTGCCTAGTGGATTAATTAATTTAAAAATAGCAACCTACAATACCGCACTTGCTCAAGAAGCATCAACTACTGGGCCAAAATATAATTTTACTTACGACCCAAACAAACCAATAGATACAACTATAAAATGGGGCCCCGGTTCGACATCGGCAGATAATAATAGTTATGTTCCCACCACTGTCAACCCTTTAATAAATCCAGGTACAGAACAGACTAGAGTAAATAATTCCGTTCCCATCAGTATAACTGCTACAACAGATAAGAACGGAAACGTAATAAAAACCGAAGCAACTTACGGTAACCCAAATAAATCAACAGTAAGCAGTCCGGAAGTTGAAGGAAATATGTTTACTAGGGGAATGGTGGCTGCTTTCAATTGGATTTTATTTGGAATCAGTAAGGCTCTTGCATTTTTAATTGGTGCCGCTGGATACATATTAGATAAAGCAATAGATTACTCTATGACATTAGCAAGTAATCCTAAATTAATATCTCAAGTACAAGTTGCCTGGGTAATATTTAGAGATGCATTTAATCTAACTTTTATATTTATACTTTTGTATGTAGCAATCACTACGATTTTACAGATAACAAAAACTAACACAAAAAAAATGCTCGCAAATGTAGTTATTGCAGCATTACTAATAAATTTTAGTCTTATGATAACTAAGGTTGTTATAGATGCTAGTAATATTTTCACACAGGCGGTATATAGTAAAATTACGACAACAGCTATACCAAAAAAGTTTGAGGGTAGAATAAGCAATAGTCTTATGCAGGCACTATCTCTTCAGAGTATAGACGCGGCTTTTCTTGGAAATAATGACGTTAACAAAAAATCTTTACCAACATCATCTGTTAATCTAATTCTAGTTCAAATAATTACAATCACGATGTATGCTGTTGTTTTATGGGCATTCATGCAAATTGCTATATTAATGATAACTAGGGTAGTTGTCTTCTTCTTGTTAATGGCTTTGTCCCCGATAGGTTTTGTTGGAAACATTATACCGAAGATGGCAGAATATACTAAACAATGGTGGGACACCCTCCTTGATCAGGCACTAGTTGGTCCAATTTTTATGTTCTTAATGTTGGTTGTAATTAAATTAACAGAAAGTCTTTCCCCAGATTTAATTAAAGCATTGAATGATAAAAATGTTGAAATATTAAGTCTGTTTGGTTTAATGTTAAATACTGTTATCGTGGTGGGTCTATTAATCGCCACCGTTAAAACTACCAAAAAACTCAGTGGTGAAGCTGGCGCTATGGCAACTGGTTTTGGTGCAAAAGTACTTGGTGCTGGAATAGGACTAGCAACAGGTGGTGGTGCATTCCTTGGTAGGAATATAATAGGAGGAACCATGGCTCACCTAGCAAACAAAGAAAGTTTCAAAGAAGCAGCAGCAAAAAAGACTGTGGGTGGCTTTGCAGCTAGAATGGCCTTAATAGGAACCGACAAGATTGCCAAAAGTTCTTTTGACGCAAGAAATACTGGCCTATCTAAATCAGCAAGTAAGAGCCTCGGACTAGATGTCGGTAAAGGTGGTGGAACAGGAGGCTTCAGGAAACAAGCTGAAAATTGGGAAAAGAGAACCGTTGAGACTGCAAAATTAATGGAGACAGACCTAGATAACACAAAAGACAAGAGGGTACAAGAAAAAATAAACGCTGGTGTTATAGGTAAATTAGAAAAAGACATAACTAGTGGCGAGGAAAGTACAAAAGCTAAATCCGGAGAAAAAACTGAATTACAAACTCAAATAGACGAATTAAATAAGAGATTGAATCCAGACTTATCAGCCGATTCAAGAGATAAAATAATTAAAGAAAGAGATGAGGTGTCTAGAAAGATGAGAGAAAAGGTTGCCGAAATACAAAAAATAGAAGCTAAGAGAAAAGCAGACGCAGAAAGACTTGCGGCTATAAAATCAGGAGCATTAGCAGACAAGAAAGAGCTTGGTGGAGGAGACGAGGAAAAGACACTAAAAGGTTCAAACCAGGCTGTCTATGCTGATACGATAAATAGCTCAGTTCTTGCAGTAATAGCCGGAGGTAAAAAAGGCCAAAGATCAAACGCTAAAAAGATCAGAGACCTTTTCAAGGGCAAGACTACTGAGCAAAAGGCTGTAGATCTATTCAAGGAAATGCAAGAAGGTAAGGAAAAAGAAAAAGATGCGTCTAAAGCAGCTGAACCAAAGAAGGAAGAGAGCGGAGACAAGCCAAAATAGAGTAAATAATTATGGATCAAGAGACATCAAAAATAATACAAGACCAGTTGGCAATTTTACCTGAAGATGTAAAGCAGGCAATATTTTCTGTTGATTATAAAAAACAACTCCAAGAAATAGTAAAAAGAAACGGTCTTCTTATAAACCAAGCTGGTGCATTAGAACTCGAAACGACTCTTACTCTTATTGGTCTTGAACTACAAGAAGATTATATAGAAAATATCGCAAGAGAACTCGAACTCCCAAGAGAAAAAGCAGTGATAGTCGCACATGATGTGGACGAACTTATTTTTAAAAATGTCCGTAATTATCTAAAAAAAATAAGTGACGATGTTACAGCAGCAGATGTTCTCCTAGCCAGCCAAGGTGGAGCAGAGCTTAATAAAGACGGTTTGGTTTATGGAATAGAAAATCCAAAGGAAATAAAAAGCCAGGAAGAGTCTGTTTCTATAAGCTCATTAAAATCAAATAGCTTAAATCCAGAATATCCTGTAGAGAAAGTCACAAATGGTATAGAAGTGAGAAGGGAATTGTCTTTAGAAATACCTCCAGAAGCAAAGCTCCCAATAAAAAGTTTTGTTTCATCACAAGAAGAAAAAAACAAAGAACCATTTCATCAAAATATTTCCCCTGTGCAAAACATCGTAGAGGAAAAGCTCACAAACAACATCTCTATTCCTAAAGAAAAGATCGTCGTGGAAGAAACAAGCAAACTCCCAACAAAAGAACACGACCCATATAGAGAACCGATAATTTAAATATGCAATTCCAGGTACCACAATTTATAGAAGTAGAAGACAAAATCTTTGGGCCTTTGACGCTCAAGCAATTCTTGTATATAGGTGGGGGAGCTGGTATGTCTGTTGTTTTGTTTCTATTTCTCCCAATAAAGATAATTTCTATTCCTCTTATTATTGTTGTACTAGCTTTTTCTGCAGCACTCGCTTTCTATAAAGTGAATGGTAAACCTTTTGTAAGTGTCTTGGAGGCTTCTTTTTATTACACCTTTGGTAACAAGCTATATATATGGAAAAAGATTGATAGAAAGCCAGCCCAAAAACCGGAAGAAATAGTAGCGCAAGCTAGATCGATGGTCTCTGTACCAAAACTTTCAGAAAGTAAACTTAAAGATCTAACATGGAGCTTGGATATTAAAGAAAGTATGAACCCTGGTACAGATCAAATGCGAAAAGGAAAATAATAAGTTATAATTAACCCCGAAATGACAACATCAAAAGCAACGCAGGATTTTGTTCCTATAAAAGAAATACGTGATGGGGTGGTCATACTCAAAGACGGCTCTATGAGGTCTATTGTTATGGTTTCTTCCTTAAACTTTGCCCTTAAATCTCCAGATGAACAGCAAGCTATTATAATGCAATTCCAAAATTTCTTAAACTCTTTGGATTTTTCTATACAAATATTCTTACAGTCTCGCGAACTCGATATAAGACCCTATATATCTCTACTTGAAGGAAGATACAAAGATGAGCTTGGTGATCTTATGAAAATACAGATCAAAGAATACATACAGTTTATAAAATCTTTCGTGGAGCAATCTGAGATAATGACAAAAACATTCTTCGTTGTAGTACCTTATACCGCAGCTACTTTAAATAGCGTGAATCCGCTTTCTAGTATGGGGAAAAAACCCGCTGATAGTGTAAAGAAATCTGACAATTTTGATGAAAACAGATTACAACTCGAACAAAGAATGGGTGTAGTACAGCAAGGTCTTACAAGATGCGGAATAAGAAGTGTTCGTCTAGGTACAGAAGAGGCCGTGGAGCTTTATTACAAAATATTCAACCCCGGTGAGCTTGGTAAACCAATGGTAGCAGCATAAAATTATGGGATTATTTAATTTTAAAAAAGAAAAAAAAGAAGAAAAGCTAACATCATTCTTACCACAAGAAATATATGATGCTGGTGTTTTGGAATTGCAAGATATTATCGCCCCAAGTGCCTTAAAAGTTAGTCCTAAGGAATTAAATCTTGGTGAAAAAATAGTCCGTTCGTTTTTCATAATTTCATATCCAAGATTTTTATCAGAAAGTTGGTTTGCTCCAATAATAAATTTGGACAAGGTTTTTAACGTTTCTATTTTTGTACATCCGATCGATACTGCAAAAGTTTTAAGACAATTTCAAAAAAAGGTTGCTGAGGTCCAAAGCCAGATCAATGCTAGGGAAGAGAAAGGGCTTGTAAGAGACCCAATGCTCGATACTGCGTATCAAGACCTCGAATCTTTGAGAGATAATCTCCAACAAGCACAGGAAAAGCTTTTTGATGTGGGTGTTTATATAAGCATCTTTGGAGATACGGAAGATGAAATAAATAAACTAGAATCAGAAATCAAATCTATACTCGAATCAAAAATGATCTATGTAAAACCAGCTCTTTTCCAGCAAGAACAAGGCTATAAGAGTGTCTTACCGATAGCAGATGACCAGCTTGCGGTCCATTCAAAACTCAATTCTTCGCCTCTTTCAAGTATTTTCCCTTTTGTTTCCTTCGACCTTACATCCGATAGGGGAATACTCTATGGTATAAACAGACACAATTCTAGCTTAGTACTTTTCGATAGATTTTCTCTAGAAAACTACAATTCTATAACATTTGCAAAGTCTGGTTCTGGTAAATCTTTCATGACAAAACTCGAAATATTAAGAAGCTTAATGTTTGACACAGATGTTATTGTTATTGACCCAGAAAAAGAATACCAATTCTTAGCCGAAGCAACAGGTGGAAAATCTTTTGATATTTCTTTAAACTCAGACAGTCACATCAACCCTTTTGATCTACCAACACCAAAAGAAGATGAGTCTCCAGCTGATGTTTTACGCTCAAACATAATAAACCTCGTCGGTCTTTTTAGAGTTATGTTTGGAGGGCTTACACAAGAAGAAGATGCTATTTTAGATAGGGCACTTTCAGAAACTTATGCACTTAAAGACATCACTCCTGAATCAGATTTCTCAAACATCGAACCACCAATGCTTTCAGATTTTGAGCTTGTGCTTTCTGGTATGGAAGGAGCAGAGGGACTTGTACAAAAGCTTTCAAAATACACTCGTGGTACTTGGTCTGGCTTCTTAAATAGACCAACAAACGTTGATATAAATAATAAATTTGTTGTTTTCTCAATCCGCGATATGGAAGACGAACTAAAAACAGTCGCTATGTATCTTATCACTCACCACATTTGGAACGCGGTTAGAAGAAATATAAAGAAGAGACTACTCGTCGTGGACGAGGCTTGGATTATGATGAAGTCCGAGGATGCGGCTTCTTTCCTTTTTGGTATGGCAAAAAGAGGAAGAAAATATTTCTTGGGTCTTGCAACGATCACGCAAGATGTGGATGACTTCTTAAAATCTCCTTACGGCCAGCCGATTGTTGCCAACTCATCAATGCAAATTCTTCTCAAACAATCTCCAACGGCAGTAGATAATCTCCAAAGAATATTCAATCTTACAGAAGAAGAAAAATATCTATTACTTGAATCGGATGTAGGGGAGGGTATCTTCTTTGTGGGTCTCAAACACGTTGCCATAAAGATTATAGCTTCATACACAGAGGAACAAATCATTACATCAGATCCATCACAAATCTTGGCAATAAAAAGAGCAAAAGAAGAATTAAAAATGACACAGGGTTTTTAAAATAATAAACAATTTTATACTACTGTGCTTTGTTTTTTATGATATAATTTATATTGAAATGGTGAAAGAATTTACAAAAAACTCTTTACTCACGAAAATTGCTATTCTAGCTCTGGTTTTTTGTGCTTCAAATACACAAGCGCAATCCATTCCTATATCTGGAACCCAAGGAATATCTATAACACTTTCTTCCTCTCCAGAAAATCCTAAGCCAAACCAAAACACAACACTTTCTCTTGAAAGTTCGTCAATAAATATAGATAGCTCTGTCATCCGTTGGTATGTAAATGGAGATATGAAAAAAGAAGGGGTTGGAGAAAAAGTATTAATTGTAAAAACAGGCGAAAGTGGCGACCTCTTAAATATAATGACGGAAATAACAACAAGCGATGGTAGGTTCTTTGAACAATCTCTAGATATAAATCCTTCTCAGGTAGATATAATCGTAGAGGCGAGCTCCTATACTCCTGCTCTTTATAAAGGCAGGGCGTATTTTGTGAGTCAGGGTAAGGTAAAAATAATAGCTATACCAGATATAGTTATTAATGGAAAAAAAGTTGAAACTAAAGATTTAAATTTTAAATGGAAAAGAAATGAGACCGTGCTTGGAGACTCTTCCGGTGCAGGTAAAAACTCAATAAAAATAGAAGGGACTATTCCAATAAAAGATATATACATAGATCTAGATGTTATGGATTCTTCAGGTAAGATTATAGATAGTGAGTCAATAGTTTTAGGCCCAAACAAACCACAAATACTTTTTTATGAGAGTAGCTCTCTTTATGGTGTGCTATCAAACAAAGCAATGACAGCAGATTCGTCGTTGGGTAACAAAGAGGAAATAAAAATTGTTGCTAAACCATTCTTTTTTGATATAACTTCTCCAACAACAAACGAAACAAAGTATAGCTGGTCAGTGAACGGTCAAAGTGTAGTACTTGGTGGTAATAGAAATGAAGTTATACTAAAACAAACTGGTACTGGTAAAGGTAATATCGTAGTAAAACTCAAGATAGAAAACCTTTTTAGAATATTTCAGTTTGCAGAGAGTTCTTTTAATCTCCAGTTTGGACAATAATTTATTATGAAAAAAAATACAAAAAAAATCTTTTTATTTTCTGTTTTATTAACAATACTTTTTTCTAGTGTGGCTTTGGCAGCAGACTATATTCCTCTCGAGCCTAATGCTTGGAGCCAATTAAATGGAACGGGGGGGAAGGTGACATCAATAAGCACCACAAACCTCGGAGACTTTTTAAACAAAGTTTTTAGTTTTGGCATTGCAATAGCTGTCGCCCTTACAGTAGTAATGATAACCCTTGGTGGAATACAGTATATGACCACAGACTCTTGGAGTAAAAAGGACGAAGGTAAACAAAAAGTCAAAGATGCTTTTACAGGCCTAGCTCTTGCTCTTATATCCTGGCTAATTCTTTATACGATTAATCCTTGTCTGGTAAGCTTCACTTCTGGAACAGAATGCGCTGGTGGTAATAAAATACTAGAAACAACAAAATAAAATGTCAAAGAAAAATTCAATTATTGTAATAATATTAATCTTTATACTCATACTGGGGTTATTACTTTTCTTCTATTTTTCAAACAACGGTTCTACTCCAAAACAAGGGCCAACAACCACAACAGAGCCAAACAAAAGCCCTTTCGGTGGTGCTTCTGGTGATAAGACGTTCTCTACAACAAGTAATCCTAATGGTACTAATTATTATGACTCAAATAAAAAACTAGCCACCCTAAGACAAATATATGCTTATCCAAATTCTGGCTCGATAATCCTTACAGACAAAAAAGGAAACACCACAATAAAGCTTGTGGATAGGGCAACAGGGAACATACATGAAGCAACTCCAGATTCCGAAGAGGTTAAAAGAGTAACAAACACGTTGGTTCCAAAGATATTAGAAGCTGTATGGTTTACTGCTGGTGAAAATTTAATACTTAGATATTCAAAGGAAAACGACGACACTGTGGATAATTATTTAGCAAAAATAAAAACCATAAGCAGCACAAGCAATGAATTTTCTGGGGAACTGACAGGAAAAGTTGTTTATCAAAAAGCTGATAGCATTATTACAAACCCTTCTGGTAATAAGTCTTTCGCTGTTATAAAATCAGATGACTCTGCAGGTAGCTATGGTCTTTTGTCTTCTTTAGATTCAACAAGTAATAAACAAATTTTTGAATCTGTTGTTTCTGAATGGCTTGTATCATGGCCTAAAGATAATGTAATAACTTTCACAACCAAGCCTTCTTATAAATATCCTGGTTATTTATACTTTTTTGATATAAACACAAACTCTTTTGATAGAATTATCGGAAATATCTTCGGCATGACGACCCTAACTAAGAAAGATCTCTCTTCCCTTGTTTATTCTGATAGTTATAGGGGGACTGTCAGACTAAATTATTTTGATATAAAAAGTGGAATAGATAAAAATCTTCAGATAGAAACTCTTTCAGATAAATGTGTTTGGGGTAACAAAAACACAAGCACTGTCTATTGTGCTGTTCCAAAATACGTAACCCCGGCTTCTTATCCAGATGCCTGGTACCAGGGGACAGTCTCTTTCTCTGATAACTTATGGAAGATAGACACGGAAAAAGGCACTACGGACATGTTGTTTGATACAGACGAAAGTGGAATCGATGTAGATGCAATGGATTTAAGAATTTCTGCAGATGACAAATATCTGGTGTTTACAGATAAAAATGATCTGAGCCTTTGGGGGTTGAAGATGGAATAAATATAAATACAAAAGGCGGGTTTGCTTCGCAAACCCGCCTTTTGTATTTATATTTATATACTCACACTATCTCCTATATATTTGATTATAACCCTCCTTTCTCTCCCTAGCCCAGTAGATTCAGTTCTGATACCTTTCTCGTTGCTGAGGGCATCGTGGACGACTAGGCGCTCATAAGAAGACATAGGTTCCATTTCCACATCGCTTTTTAGATCCCTGGCTCTGTTTGCGAGTATCCCTGCTTTGGTTTTTATTTTATCAATCATACTGCTCTGATAATCGTTTACATCTATAGCAAAAAGAATAGGGGACGATTCATCCATGCCTTTCAAAACACTTCTTTTAATAACATGGTTCAATGCTTGAAATGTTTCTCCGCCTTCACCAATAAGAAGCCCAGACTCTGGCGTCTTTATAACAAAAACAGTTCTGTTTGTTATTGAATCTTCTTTTATTTCCACCGCATCAAGCTTTACCCCCATTGAGGTTATAAGATTTTCTATGAGTGTCTTTATTTTTGCATTGTCCATGTTTTTGATATTAAGCTGTTCTAATTTCCTGTTTCTTTTCTCTTCTCATGTGTAACTCCTGCCCTATGGCAAACACACTACTTGTTACTAGATATAAAGATACTACAATAGGGAAGCTTTTGGCAAATAGAAATATTATAATCGGCATTACGTACTTCATCTGCATATTCATACTCTTTGCTAACTCGTCTTTAAATTCTCCCGGCTTTTTGTCTCCTACAACCTTCTTTGTCTTAGGAATTGTAAGTTGCATTTGGAAAAACTGTGCCAAACCAGCCAAAATTGCGAAGTAAATGTTTGTTTTTGCTACATCTAAACCAAAAAACATCATACTCACGGTTCCCGGTGCTTTTATAAAAGGGTAGAGAAGTGTTGTATCTACTGTTGGAAGCCCCCCTCTTAGGAAAATATAATAAAGAGCAATAAGCACAGGTAGCTGAATAAACATGAGTGCGATGCTAGAAAATGGATTAATACCTTTTTCTTTATACAAAAGCATTGTCTTTTCTGCTTGAAGTTGTTTGTTGTCTTTATATTTTAGTTTTATCTCGTTCATCGCAGGCTCCATGTTTTTCATCTCCATTTGTGTTCTGATAGCCTTTTTGGATAGGGGAAGTAATATAACCTTCACGACACAAGTAAAAAGAATAACGGCTATACCAACGTTCATCCAGGGAACATTAAGAATAAGTATCATTCCGTTGTAGAGGGGAACATAGAAAAAGTTTTGAAATATAAAATGAAACATATAATGATTCTATCTGAAAAATAGTAAATATACAATCTGCCCAAAAGAAGACTTCTACTTGATAATACTCAATAAGACCGCCTCAACATCCTCCTTTATTTTTGAAAATTTTGGTGTTTTTTCCTGTTTTTTTGCAAAGAAAATAACGGCCTTTTTAAATTCTGGTTTAATCTTCGATAAATTCTTTTCTATTACATTACTAATCCTCCTTTTTATAAGGTGCCTTCCGACAGATAGTTTTTCGACTTTCTTAGATATAACAATGGCAAAACAGGCTTTTTCCATGTCCTTCTTAGAAACCTTTGCATACAAGCAAGGTCTGTCATAAACAAAACCATTTTTCGCAGTTTCTTCTATATCTATTCTTGTTGCTCTGTATTTTTTAGGAATCATTTTATATATAATATCACAGATAGAATGCAGAAAAAAAGGGCACGAGGCCCTTTTTTACACTGTTGTTAATCTCTTTCTTCCTTTCTGGCGTCTTTTAGTCAAAACTCTTTTTCCATAAGCAGTTTTACTTCTCTTTAAGAAGCCGTGGTTTTTTGCTCTCTTTCTCTTTTTTGGTTGATATGTAACTGACATAATGTAGGAGTATAAACTAAAAAAACTTTTTTGTAAAGCTTGTACTGAAAAAATTTAATATATAATAGTATTTAGCGAAGACGAAAGAGGAATTAAAATTATCAACGAATTATACACAGCTTATAAACAAAAACAAATTTTCATAAAAACTATCAACAATTTATAATGAAACTACTTTAAAAATATGACCGACAACAAAATCTTATGGACAAATGTTTTGGCAGAAATAGAATTGTCTCTTTCTAAAGCGAACTTTAGTATGTGGTTTAAAGATACCTACATTCTAAAGCAAGATGATGGTGTCGTACACCTGGCTGTTCCAAATGTTTTTGTAAAAGACTGGCTTGTAAACAAATATCATAAAGATATCCTTAAAAATCTTAGGGTTTTTGGTGAACATATAAGAAACGTAGAATATTTGGTATCTAAAGAGGAGCCCAAAAATCAACCACGCTCACAACAGATTCATAATGAGCTACCTTTAACCGAACTTTATATAAATAAAGAAGACAATTTGAATCCAAAATATACTTTTGAGAGTTTTATTGTTGGTCCTTTTAATGAACTCGCTCACGCCGCCTCTCAAGCGATACTAAAAAAGCAAGCAATCTATAACCCTTTATTTATTTTCGGTAGCACTGGCCATGGAAAGACACACCTTATACAAGCGATAGGGAATCACTACAAAAACGGTGAGAGTGCAAAAAAGGTTTATTACATTACTTCAGAAAAATTTGTTAATGATTATTTAAATTCACTTACAAACGGAACAGCAAATAATTTTAAGGAAAAATACAGAAAATATGACATCCTTATAATAGATGATATTCAATTTTTATCAAAAAAAGATAAGTCCCAGGAAGAATTCTTCCATCTTTTCAATACTCTACACGAAAACAACAAACAACTTATTCTTTCTTCTGATAAACACCCAAATTTTATTCCTGATATCGAGGATAGAATAAAATCAAGATTCAATGCTGGTATGATTGTTGAGATCCAGAAACCAGATTTTGAGTCTAGAATACAAGTCTTAAGAAAAAAGGCCGCCATGATCAACATGAACCTTTCAAATGATATTGTAGAATTTCTGGCTTCTTCCATAGATGGTAATATAAGAGAGCTTGAGGGTATTTTAAACCTTATTCTCTGTCATTCACAACTTAAAAACAAAGATATAAGCCTTAGTGAAATAAAAGAATTAGTAAAAAACAGCGCTAAAATAAAGAAAAGTGTTTCTATTAAAGACGTAATTAAAACGATATGCGAATTCTATGGTGTAGAAGAATCTAATATTTATGAAAAAGGGAGAAAAAAAGAGGTAATTAAACCAAGACAGGTTATAATGTATATATTAAGAGATGATTTCGATATCTCATTCCCCTCAATAGGAGAAAAAGTAGGAAACAGAGATCACTCAACAGTAATACACTCGTACGAAAAGATTAAAAGTGATATTAAGACGGACCCAGACCTAGCACAAGAGATAAGCCAAATTCGTTCGATGTTGAAATAGTTGTTTATAAGTTATGGATAAGTATATAAATAAGTTGTTTATAAAAACTTTATAACTTAATAAAAAATAAAAACGGTTTTAGAAGCATCATTTAATAAACAATAAACGAGAAATAAAAAGTGTTAAATATGTTTATAAATAAGGGTTAAAAAAGTTTTACACAAATCCACAAACATAATAAAAATATAGTATTTATTAATATAAAAAGAAAAGATTATGAAAATAGAATGCATAAAAGAGAAACTACACATAGCGGTATCAAAAGCAGAAAAAGTGGCTAGTAAAAACATAACACTCCCTGTTCTTTCTTGTTTATTGTTTGAAACAAGAAAAAATTTATTAATAATAAGATCAACCAACTTAGATTTAGGATTGGAAATATCAATACCAGTAAAAGTGGAGGAAGAGGGTAGAGTCGCAGTGTCAGCACAGATTATAAGTAGTTTTTTAAGTAATCTTCCTGATGATAAAAATATTACTTTAGAAGTAAAGGATAATATATTAAAGATTTCTTCAGTCAGTAGTGAGGCAAGCATAAAAACACTTTCTGCAGATGATTTTCCTACTATTCCTATGATAGATGAAGGGAAAGTATGTAAAATGAGTTCAAAAGATATTGTGAACGGAATTAAAGCTGTTATATATAGCGCCTCAACATCCTCTGTAAAACCGGAGCTTTCTAGTGTTTATATGCATTCTGAAGAAGAAAATATTGTTTTTGTTGCTACTGACTCGTTTAGACTCGCAGAAAAGAAAATCAAAAGTAGGAAAACGGTAGATATTTCTGGTGTATTAATACCTTCGAAAAATGCCTCAGATATTCTAAAAATTATTGATGGTATAGACGAAGAAGTGGAAATTAATAGCAATAAAAATCAAATTTCTTTCACGTTCAATGGTTTTTATATTGTTTCTAGAGTCATAGATGGTCTTTTCCCTGATTATAGACAGATTTTACCAAAAGAAACAAAAACAAGTGTTATCGTTTTAAAACAAGATCTCGTAAACACACTTAAAATATCAAATATTTTTTCTGACAATTTTAATCAAATGAATATTAGTGTTTCTAGAGAAGATAAAATATTTAAAGTTAAAACAAAAAATTCAAACATAGGAGAAAATGTAAATAAAATTGATGCAGCTATTGAAGGGGAGAGTATTGAGGCAAATTTTAATTACAGATATATAGTGGATTGTTTGCCTGTGATTGCTTCCGATAGTATTTCTCTATCATTTAGTGGGCTAAATAAGCCCCTGGTGATTACCGGGGTTTCTGATAAGAGTTTTACGTATCTTGTGATGCCGATGAACAGGTAAGGGCTCGCTCTGGATTAATACAACCTTAAAATAATGTTTGATATAGCAAAGTATTTAGAAAAGTTTACGGTTTTATCAAACTCGCGTCATTTTTCACGAGATTCTGTTTGTGATGCAGTAAAAGAAATTTGTGGTGTTACTTTAAATCCAAAAGACGTTGAAGTAAAAGAGAGCGTTGCCCGTATAAAAGAAAAACCAATTTTTAAAAATGAAATCTTTTTAAAGAAAGCAAAAATTATTTCTTTTCTTAAAGAAAAAAAGAACATTAATATAGTAGATATATTATAAAGTGTTCTTTCCAAGACAAGGCTTTAAAAATTATAAAAACCACACAACTTCCGCACTAGCGGAAGTTGTGTGGTTTTGTTTATTAATAAACTATCTAATCTTTATATTTATAATTTTTTCTCCTCTATTATAAATCTTGTCAGATACGATTATTTTTACTTCCGCGCTGTCTGAATTTATATCTTGTGATGATGGGGTAAAAGTAATCGTGTAAGGAAAATCATTTGAAGAGCCTAGGAATTGTCCATTAATGTAATAATCAACCTTCATTATCTGATAGGTAGAACTTATGTTAGGCGTTATTGTTATTCTGGCGCCTCTATCATACTCTGCACCGTCAATAGGGGATAAGAGGTTTATTTTTGGTTTGTTTGCCTCAGTGTGGACGTTATCATATGCGGTAGGTTTTATACTTAATGCGACTGGGTTTTGGATAAGCCAATTTTGTACACCATATTCCCAGCTATTATATTGAGAGTCGTTTCCTGGGTTTTCTGGAACTGGACCAGAAGGATTTTTTTTATCAATCCACTGTAGTATCGTATGAACATTCGTCACCGCCTTTTCTTCCTTTGTTTCTTCTGGGGTAAGATCAGTCGCTAAATTACCAGTTATCTTATCTATAAAATAAGTTTCATTTCCTTGCCAAAAACCTCTGAGGGAAGGTTTTAAGTTTTTATCCGCTTCTTGCGGTTGTTTAAATGTTTCATCAGGGACAGTTTTGAGAATTTCCTTCATGACCTCGTTCCACATTGGAGCAACGACGAGCCCCGCAACTTTTTTCTCGATCGGTGTATTGTCATTATTTCCTGCCCACATACCGAAAGCAATACTTGGTGTGTATCCGATAATCCAAGCGTCTCTATAATCATTTGTTGTACCGGTCTTTGAGGCCACCTGTCTGCCAGGGAAATACATAACAGAGTGGTAACCATAAGCGGGTATTTTTGCTTCATCATCAGAGAGAATACTGTTTATATTTAATGCAGACTCTTCAGGTAAAACGTTTTGTGGTTTGGGTTCGTATTGTTCCACAACATTTCCATTTTTATCTTCAATAGAGATTATTCCTGTGTATGGTAGGCGAGTCCCGTTGTTTGCAAACACTCCGTATGCACTTACTTCATCAAGTAGAGTAACCTCACCGCCTCCAAGCACTAGGGTAAGACCGTATCTGTCTGGCTCGTTTAGGCTTGTAATACCCATAGCTTTTGCTGTTGCAATAGAATCTTTTATTCCTGCTATGTAGAGGGTTTTGATAGCTGGGATGTTTCTAGATTCTGCGAGCGCGGTTCTTATGCTTATAGGACCTTTAAACTTTAAATCAAAATCATCCGGCATATAACAAGCAGTCTCTGGGGTCTCTGCTATATCTGGATTTATTGGTTTTCCGTCTGGTGTACAAGAGCTTTGGAACTCTGTTTTCACATCAAAGAGTACTGTGTCAGGACTGAAGCCCTTATTAAATGCTGTTGCATAGACGAAAGGTTTAAATGTCGAACCAGGCTGTCTTAAGGCAATGGCGACGTTAAAATTACCGTCTATTTCTTTGTCAAAATAATCCCTGGAACCAACCATTATAAGTATTTGTCCTGTCTTTGGGTCTATTCCGACACCCGCTGCGTTTTCAGCATTAAATTTTGTTACGTTTTCTAAAGCGGTTCTTTTAATTATTTCTTCTGCTTTTGATTGAAGATTATAATCTAAAGTGGTAATAACTTTATAACCATTTTCTTGTACTGCCGCTTCCCCATATTTATCTACCAAATATTGTTTTATAAACTCTACGAAGTGTGGCGCTTTGATTCCGTATTGTTCTCTGGGTATAAATTGCACAACTTCTTTTAAAGCAGTGTCGTGTTCTTCTTTTGTAATAAAATTATTTTCTAACATCTTTGAAAGAACAAGTTTCTGTCTTTGGTCTAGTCTTGTTTTGTTCTGCCCATAAGGAGAATAGTATGTTGGAGCCTGTGGAATAGCAGCCAAGTATGCCGCTTCTGCCAGAGTAACATCGGCAGAAGATTTACCAAAGAAGGTTTTGCATGCCTCTTCTACACCATAAATATTTCCTCCGTAAGGGGTTTCGTTTAGGTAAATAGAAAGTATTTGTTCTTTGCTCATAACCTTTTCAAGTTTGAGAGAAAGGACCCATTCTTTTAATTTTCTTGTGATTGTTTTTTCTGTTGTAAGAATAGAATTCTTTACAACCTGTTGAGTGATGGTAGAACCACCTTGGCTATATCCACCAGCAGTAAGGTTTGCAAGAATTGCTCTTATAATAGATTTGAATTCAATACCGTGGTGTTCATAAAAAGAAGAATCTTCTATAGCGACAGACGCGTTTTTTATATACCTAGAAATATTTTCAAAAGGCACTTGTGTTCTCTTAATGTCCTCGTGAACATTATATAAAGTAATTTTACCTGTACGGTCATATATTTTTGTAGATTCAGCGACTTTTCTACTTTCAAAAGAGTTTAAGTCTGGAATCTGGAAATTTGAAAGCCAGAGAATTACAGATCCAAGCCCAAAAAGGCCTACTATTAAGCAAAGGAATACGATTTTCTTTAAATTTTTATGTAGGAATTTTAAAACCTTATGTTTTTTAGTTGTATGCATTGTGTTGAAATTATACTACAAAGTACGTTTACAGTATATATTTATTTACCAGTGAGGTCTCCGTAATTCCGTCTAGATAGAGCCTCGACGGAATTACGGAGATTCCACCTCCGTAAACATTATGCTAATATTTCCTTATGAGAATTATTGCAATAGACCCTGGGTACGAAAGAATGGGCGTAGCTATTTTGAATAAAGATGGGAGCAAAGAAGAGCTCGTATATTCAGAGTGTTTTCAAACTTCTTCAAAAATTCCTCACGAAGAACGACTCAAACTTATTGGTTTGGAAATAGAGAAAATAATTAAAGAGTACAAACCGAAAGCAATGGCGATTGAAACTTTGTTTTTTAAAACTAATGCAAAGACAGCGATGCATGTTTCTGAGGCTAGGGGAGTGATGCTTTATGTTGCGTCAAAAGACAATTTACTTGTAAAAGAATTTACACCGATGGAAATAAAAGTAGCTGTCACTGGGTATGGAAAGAGTGATAAAACGCAGGTCACAGAAATGGTGGGGAGACTAATAAAAATAAATAAAGGAATTAAGTTTGATGATGAATTTGATGCCATCGCTGTTGGGCTTACTTACTTTGCGATTACAAAGAACGGCTAGCTTATAAAGTATAAAGTGGATAAAATAAAAGAGAGGTTTTGCGAAGCAAAACCTCTCTTTTATAACTTTATAAACCTTTTACTTTTAACTTTATACTTTTTTACCATTCATCAGAAGTTCTGAAGTCGAGCTCTTCTATGTCGTCGTCATCTTCTATGCCCAGGAGGTCTTCTTCTTCTAGACCGGTAGGGGATTCGTCATCAAAAGCCTCAAGAGCTTCATCAGACAAAGTGCCAGAAGTTTTTTCTTCTGTTTCTTCGGTCTCATCTTTTAAGACATCCTTTTCTTCTTTTTCACCTTTCTTTTTTGCCATATATTGAAATAAATTTATCTTATTAATAACTCATAAATGAGTAATTACGTATATTGTCTAAAGTTTTGCAAAATTTGCAAACACAAAAACTGTGGATAACCAAAGGTAGCAGAAAGGTGGGGAAGTGTAAAGGGAAAGGTACATAAAAAGTATTTAAATTCTAACAGAGATTAAGGTTACTTTTTTAATCTTCTTATTCCATCTAACAATAAAATAATGAAAATCGTGATTGAGTAAATTAATGTGTTTATGGTAGGTTGTTCTTGAAAACTAAGAGCAATATAAAAAATAAGATAATAAAAACCTGCGATAATTGGTGCAGAGATAATTTCTATATATGCGGTTATTTTATTAATAGCTTTGCCTTGTTCTAATTTTTTGTAACGAGTTGATTGAATAATTGTGTTTAATACTACGTTAACAATAATCGCTCCAAAAAAGGCTATTATAAATTCGTAATAGCCACAATCACTTGGGTTTCGTGCATTCTCACAAAAAGAGGAGAAGAAAACAAAAGAGAAAGAACCAATCCAAAGAAAAATTTGTGTAAGCAAAAACATTCTTGCATCTATGTCATTTATTTTTTTGAACATACAAAAATTATATCAAAGATATATAGAAAGTATATGAGTAAAATAAAAAGGGGCTCGCAATAAATTGCGAGCCCCTTTTTATTTTATTATTCTTCTGTACCTTCTTCCACATTCGTATAAACTTCCTGTACATCATCATTATCTTCTAGTGCATCAAGTAATTTTTCTAATTTTTCTGCCGCTTCATCAGATATCGGCATTGTTGTTTTTGGAACCCAGCCTTCAATAGTTTTTTCAAAAGCCCATGAAGCACTGCCAGGTGTTGCTAGGGAAGAGCCATTGTCTGAAAGGATGTGTTTAATTTCACCAGCTGCTCTATTTCTATTGTCAGTAAGTACGTCTATTATCACAGCTACACCCTCTGGTCCGTATGATTCATAAGTAATTGCTTCCATTTCTGCACCATTATCAGTCAAACCTTTTTTAACCGCTCTTTCAATAGTGTCGTTCGGCATATTTGCTTCTTTAGCCTTCGCTATAACAGCTCTTACACCAGGAGCATTAATATCTCCTTTTGCCTTCTTTGCTTCAACCGTTAGAAGTCTAATAATCTTAGTAAAAACTTTGCTTTTCTGGGCATCGTTTTTTGCTTTGAGTCTTTTTATTTTTGAAAATTTATTGTGTCCGCTCATATAAAATAAGGATATATTAAAAAAATAAAAAAACAAGGATTATGATATAATTTTAAGATGGAAAGATATGAACAAACGAACGATTTGCTAGAAATAAAAGAGTTTTCAGATGTTAGAGGAATTGATTTGTCAGTTATAGATTTAAGCTCTATACCCAAGGAGGTTTTAGAAAAAACAAATTTTGATACCTTTACTAAATGGCCAGATGCAGATAAGTTGCCAGAAGGTTTTGATCCAGAGAAAATTATAGAAGAATCTAAAAACCCAGGTCTTGGAATTAGAGAATTACATAAAGATGGTGTAAATGGATATGGAGTTACTGTTGCTATAATAGATCAGGCGCTTTCTTCCGAGCGTGGAATTGTAGATCCCCATGATGAATATTCCTCAAATATTATAGATTACAAAGAATTCGGGATGTCTGGCAAAGAACAAAAGAGTATGCACGGGCCCGCAGTAGCTAGTTTATTGGTTGGAAAAAGTTGTGGTATCGCCCCAGAAGCAAGATTGGTTTATCGAGCGGTTAAATCTAATGAAAGAGATTTTAACCTTCAGGCAGATGCTTTGGTTGATATTATTGAACTTAACAAAACGCTTCCTGAAAAAGATAGGGTTAGAGTCGTAAGTTGCTCGATTGGTTATATGGAAAGTAAACCTGAACCTGGATTAGATAGGTGGATTTCTACAATAAAAAAAGCAGAAGCAGAAGGAATTATTGTATCTGACGTTGGGAAAAGAACTGGTGTTGAATATCTTGGAGGTGGAGCAAGTGGGGATAAAGAAAGTGTAGATAGCTATGAGTCGTGGTTATATATGAATGTGTCTGAATTTGATGAAGAAATAGCAAAACTTGTTTTAGAAAAAGACGCGGAAGGAATTTTTAAAAGATTAAAAGAGGTTAAAGGAGAGGGGTTGGTGGGTATTTCTGACGAACAATTAAAATCAATGATTGAATTTGATATTAAAAATGGAACAAAAAGGGAACGCAGTATCATTGTTCCATCTGATCATAGAGCTATGGCTTCAAGAAACGGTGCCCATGAATATATGTATAATGGTCGGGGTGGAATAAGTTGGTCTGTACCATATTTAAGTGGAATCTTTGCTTTGGTTTTTCAAATTAAACCGGATCTTAAAAAAGAACAAATTGCGGAAATCATCACTAACACAGCAATTAAAAATAAAAAAGGGTTAAAGGTAATCAATCCAAAAGGGATTATAGAAGAGGTAAAGAAAATGGTTTAGAATAATTAAAGGCGACGCCATCGGTGTCGCCTTTAATTACAAATCCAATCCTTTTAATTTCTTTCCTAAATGTTTCCTCGCTCTATCTGTAATTAACCTTCCTCTAGAAGTTCTTTCTATGAAACCAAGTTGAAGTAAGTAGGGCTCATAGACATCTTCAATGGTTGACTGCTCCTCCGAAAGGGAAGCGGCTAAAGTATTTAAACCAACTGGTCCTCCGTTAAACTTTTCTTCAATCACAGTAAGAAGTGCCCTGTCCACTGAGTTGAGACCAACCTCATCGATTCCGAGCATTTCTATTGCTTCTTTTACAACACTGTTTGTAAGCTTTTCATTCCTAATTTGTGCCAAATCCCTGCTCCTCTTTAAAAGATAGTTTGCTGTTCTCGGTGTCGATCTACTTCTCTTTGCAATTTCCTCTTTTGCTTCACTCTCTATTTCAATATTTAAAATCTTTGATGATCTTTCTATGATTTTTCCTATCTCTTCCGTAGTATAAAATTCTAGTTTAAACACACCTCCAGAAAAACGTGAGCGAAGCGGTGCAGAAAGCATTGCAATGCGCGTGGTCGCTGCGATAAGAGTGAAAGGTGGGAGGTCCAGCTGTATAGTACGAGCGGAAGGGCCTTTACCAATGATAATATCAAGCACTCCAGACTCCATTGCAGGGTAGAGTACCTCTTCGATCGCTTTATTTAATCTATGAATCTCATCTATAAAAAGAATATCACCTGGTGAAAGGTTTGTAAGTATAGATGCGAGATCTCCCACTTTCTCTATAGCTGGGCCAGAGGTAGCACGAAGCTGCGCACGCGTTTCGTGAGCGATAAGATGAGCGAGAGTTGTCTTTCCTAGCCCAGGTGGACCATAAAAAAGTAAGTGTTCGGGTGGATGTTGTCTTTGTTTTGCAGCAGTAAGTAAAACTTTTAAATTTTCTTTGATGTTTTTTTGACCGATGTATTCTTCCCAAGAAGTAGGTCTGAGTGTTTGGTCTAAAAATTTCGTATCGGTAATTTTATGGCTTAAATCCTCGGTTTTTTCTGAATCTGTAATTTTATTGCCATTTTTGCTTGACATAATATTTATTTATGCTATACTCTTCGTAGAGCCTAATGAGAGGGGCTTTTTTGTTTCCTTTAAACGTTCAAGTTGTAAATCTCTAAACAATTATATTCGCAAGAATTTACGAGTTTTTTTTCAAGGACATTTTGGTTTTATTTCTTCGGAAATATTGCTGCAGTTATCCTTAAAGACTAATTTAACTTTTTACCGCCAGGTTTAAAGTATTGTTTAGAGATTTATGTCTTGAACAAATCTCTTTTTTGTTTAAGCTCTTATATTTTTATATTATTCCGTTTTAAATTTTATGCAAGTGCAAAAAAATTTACGACACAGCTAGCTTTTTATCGCAAGGTCTATAACTCTACCGAGCTCATCGAAGGTACTTATACCACGAAGGATTTTTAATACTCCGTCTTGTTGCATATCTAGTATATTTTGTGGTCTTGCAGCTTCTTTTATTGTTGCTTCACTAGGATTGCTGTAAATCATATCACCAACTTCCTTTGTAGCGAGTACTGCTTCACAAATAGCGACTCTACCTTTGTATCCAGTGCCATTACATTTTGTGCAGCCTTTTGCTTCGTAGATTTTCTCTGTTTGAATTCCATCGAGATAGGTTTTGTCGTCTATTGATGCGACCGTCCTGTCAACAATTTCTTTTTCTTTTTCAGTCACAACTCTTTCTTGTTTACATTCATTACAAAGTTTTCTTATAAGTCTCTGCGCCATAACCACATTGATAGCGGAAGTCATAACTTGAGAATTAACGCCGAGGTCGATAAGTCTAGGAAAAGCACCGACGGCGCTATTTGTGTGAAGGGTAGAGAACACCAAGTGCCCTGTAAGAGCAGCGTTTATCGCAGTGCCTGCTGTTTCACTATCTCTGATTTCTCCCACCATGATAACATCTGGGTCTTGTCTCAAAGCGGCACGAAGCCCAGCAAGGAAAGTGTAACCTTTGTCTTCCTCGACTTGTGTCTGTACGACGCCATTTAAGTGATATTCGATAGGGTCTTCGATTGTAATTATTTTTATATCTTGGGAATTAATTCTTCTCATAAAAGCATAGAGGGTGGTTGTTTTACCAGATCCGGTAGGACCGGTGATGAGAAGCATACCGTTTGGTTTTTGGAGTTGTTCGAGTAATATATCGAGTGTCCTTTTTTCTATACCTAAGCTTTCAAGAGGGACAGAAATAGATTTAGGATTGAGAAGTCTCATAACAATAGATTCACTGTATGCTCCGGGAAGTATAGAGGTTCTTATCTGTATTTCGCTATCTTTTATTTTTACAGAAAATCTTCCGTCTTGTGCTTCTGTTTTGATGTTTAACTTAAGACCAGACAGTAATTTAATTCTAGAAAGAATAAGTGCAAAAGTTGGCAGATCAAAATTGATTATATCTATAAGCACACCATCAAGTCTAAATCTCATTCTAACTTCTGTCTCTTCTGGCTCTATGTGAATATCAGATGCACCAAGTGAGAGGGAACCAGCGAGCATTATTTCCATAATTTTTGAAACTCTGTAAGCCTGTTTTATTCCTGCGAGTTCATTTGTAAGATTTTTTACATCTTCAACAGTCTTAATTTTACCCATGAGCTCCATGACCTGGTCGTTTGAAATATCAAAACTTCCGGCTTTACTTTCTGAAGCATACGACATATCTTTGTATCTTGCCCAAGCTTTTTCAAGGCTAGCTTTTGATACCATATGAAGTGTGGGGAAGTAGCCATCCTCGTTGAGTTGTTTTAGTACCGCAAGAGTTTTTTCGTTTTGTGGTGCGAGAACAGCGACTTGAATCTTTTTTGCTACTGCGTCGAATACAGCAAGGTTGCCTAAGCGAGAAGTTTCCTCGGTTAATATTTTAAGTGCGTCGGAATTTATGGGAACAGGAGCAAGATCGAGGTAGTTCAAACCATATCTGTTTGCTAGAATCTGAGCAACATCTTCTTCTTCAATTTTGCGCATTTCCTCTAGGCGTTTGCCTTGTTTATCTTCGTCAAAAGTTACCATATGCACATAATAATAACACAATATAAAATATTTTCCTTAAGTTTTTGTTATTTTAGTTAATTTTAGAGAAATTTAATGAAAACATTACACAACATAAAGTGGTTGACAGGTAAATCATTTCTGGTATAATATAGGGGAAGGTGACAGTTCCCAAAAATTAAGAAAGGAGGAGTTGTCATTATGAAAAAAGTGAGTTTGTTCTTTGTGTTGTTAATACTTGTGGCGCTTGCGCCAATCGCTCAGGCGGAATTTTCCATCAGATGGTTCCAGCCTGTGAAGATCGAAAGTGTTACCACCATACCAATGGAGGATGGGTCCTGGATTGAAGTAACTGTTTACAATGACGGAAGCGTCAAGAGACAGCGCTTTTATCCAAGAAATGTTGTCGTTGTTAATTCCGTGTATTTTTCATTTCAAAGTGGCGGTTCAGATCACCACAGCGATCACTACCAGCACAAAGGTGGACGGGGAGACGGTGGCGATAGACGACATAAATAATTCTTCTGACGCAGAGAGTAAAGGGCAGGAATTCCTGCCCTTTTTTATTATCTGAATTTTGTTGACATAAAAAGTACTTTAGTGTATAAACTTGTATGAGATAGGGTTTTCTAAATTTCTAAATGAAAGGAGAAAAGGATGAAAACTGTTATGTTCATTGTGTTGTTGGTTGGGTTTGTTGTGTTGACGCCGCAGGTGAAAGCACAAACCGTGGAAAAAAGATCCCCCGTAATAATCGGGAAAATCGCCACAGAGTGCGAGCTCGAGCCGGTGTATGGCGGTGAGCAGCGAGTCGATGCTTATGTCCACGGACAATATGTCGGGTATCGTATCGAATCGGTAATTATCGGTTATAAGCATTCCGAATACTGCCATTGTCGGAGTCCTATCAGAATGCCGTTCTGGAAGGATGATTCAGAATATATTCGTAACGGCTGGTATCGAAAATAATAGCTTTTACCAGATAGACAGGGAATACAAACCTGTCTTTTTTATTATGTGGATTATCCTTGACAAGGAAGTCTATAGGGTGTATAATATGGGTTAAGGTTAGGTTTTCAGAATTTCAACAAAAGAAAGGAAAGTCATGAAAACATTGTTTAGTAAGTTCTTTGCCATGGTGGTTATCACATCTACGGTCGTAATGGTTTCTGGCTGTCAGATACCATGCCCGTCTGGTCCCGAGGTTTCGCCGAATTATATTATCCATATTTCCAATAGGACCGGTATGTCTTTGGAAAACGGTGGACTCCCGCTCGAAATTATAGAAAACGGTTACGTGGTGCAGCACGCGCTAGCACCAATGCAGATACAAACACGCGGCAAAAGCGTAATTAACTGCTCCGTAGATTATGTCTACACGGTTATTGTTTGGAAGTTGCATCCGATAACTGGTAAGAAGATAGCGGTTGGGAGTGTGGATATTCGAATAGAAGCCTCAGATCCTGGATGGAACAAGCTCGAGCACAGGATGTTCATCATCAAGTTTGATGATGGTGAGAATCTCGTTGCCGAAGAAGTTTCTTCTTGGTAGTGGGTGCTATAAAAGTATATCGGCCGGTCTTGCGTAAGCGGAGACCGGCTTTTTTATGTATGAATTTGATATATTGACATATTTTCATAAAGGTGTATAATAGTAAAGACAGGTTGAATCTTCGTAAACTTTAACAAGAAAGGAGTTTCTATGAAGATGTTTCAGAAAGTATCGTGTTTCGTGGTTCTTTTTATCACGGTGATTATGGTTCAGGGTTGCGGAAAGGAAAAGGTGGTGTTCGTGAGTGAATATTCACCACCGCCTTCACCAAGAGTGATCCAAGTATCCGATACAACGGATATTTCAGTGAAGCAGGAGCAGACATTTATTGATGCTCGGAGCTATCACACTGAAAACAAAATCAGTGTCATCCAGATTATCGAACATAAGCAGGTGATTCAGGAGCCTGCGTATAAAGCGCCGGATATTGCTGTAATAATTCAGGCGCAACAGGACCCACTTGTGCAGAATGAATACGGTGAAGGTTCCGTTCAATCACGCATGGGTGTGTCGTGGGGAGGAGGCACGGTTGTCATCAATGGAAATTTCAATGGTGGTAACAACTGGGGGTCGGTGAATTCAAGAGTTGCCCAAAAGTATATTACAGATGGGCGCACCGATACAACCTTGTGTAACAAGCGAATGGTAATCATAAGAAAATAGTAGCTGATTTATTTCCGCTACGGCATACGACGGGGCTCTTAGGAGCCCTGTTTTTTTATTTTTATGCTAATATCTAAGTAATGAAAATTATTAGTAAAAGTTTGGAGGATACAGGAAAGATAGCGGAAGACTTTTTGGAAAAGTTGGCACTTTCTAGTTTTGAAGAGGCAACTATTGTGGGTCTTTATGGAGATCTTGGTTCCGGAAAGACGACTTTTACAAAGGCTGTGGCAAAAATACTCGGTATTAAAGAAGACGTCACTAGCCCAACCTTTGTTATTGAAAAAATTTATCCTATTGAAAATCCACTATTTAAAAATCTGATTCATATAGATTCATACAGACTCGACTCATCAAAAGAAATGAATGCACTCGGCTGGGAAAATATTTCAAAAAATCCTCACAACCTTATTTTTATGGAGTGGCCAGAAAGAGTATCGGATATTCTACCAGAAAGGCATATCAAAATTAATTTTAAGTTTTTGTCAGAAAACGAGAGGGAGATAGAGATATAGTATCTAATTTATTCAAGGTCGAACCTCGACGACTCCGTCAAGGTTCGACCTTGTTTTTTGATTTATGTTGGATTCTGATATAATACCAATATGAATAATTATGGAGCAAACGATCCGTTTAATAAAAATAAATTAGCTGATGAGGCTAAGAAGGAACAGGAGAAAATTAAACTAGTACAGAAAGAGAGAGAAAAGAGGGAATTACAGATGAAGATTACTAATAGGAAGCAAGACCTAAGTCGCATTGAAAGTGAATTAAGAGTAAAAGAATTAAGACTCGCCGGAATAAAGAGAGACGATGCTACTTTTCACCAATATTTTATTGATTCAAAACAGACTATTGAAAGGGAAGAAAAAGAAATAAAAAAGATGGAGCTAGAGTTCGGTTCTAAAACTGCAAAGAGTACTCAATCAAAAAAAGAATTAGAAACTCTCGAGGATAAAGTTAAAATCATAAAAAGAGAAATAGAAAAGCTTGAAGCAGAATTACAAAAAAAGAAATCCGAGGTATTTTCTTTAGAACAAAAGGCTGTTTTACTTAAGAGGGATTCAGGTGCAGTTTCAGGTGGTTCTGTAGGTGACCTAGAAAATAAAAAAAGAAAAGTTGAGCAGACTAAATCAGAAGTTGTTATAAAAGAGAGACAAAGGAATAATTCTGCAAGAGAACTTGTCGCACTACAAACGGAAGTTGATAAACTAAAGAAAGAATCTGATGATAAAAAAAGGGAAATACTAGATTTGACCGCGAAGATTAATCAAATAAAATAAAAGGCTTATTCACTAGTGAAAACACCAAACACAGATTTTCGCCCTTCGAAAACCTGTGTCACTAATTACTCTCACTTTTTACTTTATAAACCTTACAAACTTTCTACTAACTTAATTACCCCCACCTTTCCACCTTGCCAATCTACCATTAGGGGAGCTATAATAGTGTGAATGAAATCGAAAAATAGACTCATTTTCATAAATATTATATCTCTTTCTCTACTGACCATTAGTATAGTCTTCGCCACCTCCAAACTCTCCCCAAACTCTACCCCTTCTTCCTCATACCACTCCCTAAACGACATATACAATCTAATAGTAAACGACACAACCAAATCAACCCCAGATTCTTCTATATCACCATCTATTACACCAACATCTACTACTACACACTCAACATCCGAAATCTACACTCTATTAGCTAATATAAAGGTAGATAAGGTATCAAGTGCACCTGCTATATCCCTTGTACCGTCTGTACCACACACAACAGCTACTGGTTATACACTAAATGATATATACGACTTAGTATCAAACTCCACATATGCAGTAGAAGGTAGCCATGACAGAACAAAGTCATCTGCACCTTCTGATTCTATGTACACTACTACAGAAATATATAATTATCTAAATGATACATACAAACCAAATTTACAGGATAACAAGATACGAAGTGGTTCTACTTACTTTGGTATACCAGGAACGTTTGTAATGGGTAATGTAGGTGAATATTGTGAAATGAATGATGAGTGTTCGTCTGGTTTTTGTGGAGATGACGGATGGTATTGTTGGTATGATTGTGGAAGAACATGTACTACTGGAGCTATTGGTTCACTATGTAGTAGCGCAAATCAATGTGCTCAAGGATTATATTGTGGACAGGGTCATTGTACAGATGGTTCTGCAGGTTCAACATGTGATTCATATACTCAATGTGCTACTGGACACTGTGATACTGCCAATACTATATGTACCGACGGTTCCCTTGGTTCAGGATGCGGTTCTAACGCCGATTGTGCCACAGGACTATATTGTGGAGATACTCAATGGTGGTACGGTTACCCACAATGTACCGACGGTTCAGCTGGTCAATATTGTGGTGGACCAGATTCATGTGCACCAGGTAATTATTGTAATTATAACAACATGACTTGTGCTGCTACTGATGGAAACGTAGGTTCTGGATGTGCACAACAATCTGATTGTGATGCTGGGTTGTATTGTAATGATATAAACTACACATGTACTGATGGAAGTGTTGGTTCGCTGTGTGCTGGGGGTGGTCAGTGCGCCTCAGGTTATTGTGACGATAATCATAACTTGTGTACCACTGGTGCTATTGGTGTTGGGTGTAATTCTAACGGAAATTGTGCCTCTAACTATTGTGGTTGGAATGGAACAGAAGGTTTTTGTACTGATGGAAGTATTAGTTCGGTTTGTAATAACAATGGCGCTTGTGTTTCTGGATATTGTGATGGTTCAAATTGGATATGTACCGATGGTAGCTTAGATTCTGGATGTAATAATAATAATCAATGCCAATCAAATCTATGTAGTTCTGCTACAAGCTTATGTATAAGTGGAGAAGTTGGCACTTCTTGTACTTTAGCTCAGGAATGTACTTCCGGATATTGTGATACGTTTAATGGGGTTTGTAAGACAGATGGAAGTATCGGATCTGGATGTGGTGGTGGCACAGAATGCCAGAGCGGTATTTGTAGCTCGTTAAGTAATACTTGTTCTCTGGGTGAGACGGGCTCTGCTTGTAGTGTTAATTCTGATTGTGATACTGGTCATTGTTCATCAGGAAATATTTGTGAAGTAGTTCCTCTCTCAAACGGAATTGTTGGCTATTGGTCATTTGACAATGCTTCAAGCACAACTGTTTATGATAGTACACCAAATGCAAAAAATGGAACATTAGCTGGAAATGCTTATATAAATGCAAACGGTAAATTAGGTAGTGCATCAACATATGATGGGTCTGGGGACAGGATGAGTATTACTAACAATGCAATATTTAAAGTTCAAAACTTTAGTTTTTCTGCTTGGATTAAAAAATCTGGTTCAAGATATAACGAAGCTGTTTATCTACATCAGGGTAATGGGTGGAATCAAGGATGGAGGATATTTGTTTCCGGATCTAATTTGTGGTATTCATGGGGTAATGGCACTTCTTATATCGGTGATGTCTTTAGTAGTGGAAATATCGATACTCGTCAGTGGTTCCATCTTGCTGTTGTTAGAGACGAGAGCGGATATGTTAACATCTATATAAATGGTGTATTAAATAAAAGACAAGCAGCTCCTAATCTTGGGTATAGTGCAAGCTCGTTAAGCTATACGGCTTATGGAGATTCCGCAGGCGCTAGTGGATTTACGGGATCAATTGATGAACTTGGTTTCTGGAACAGAACACTCACTGCTTATGATGTTGAGCAATTGTATAATAGCGGTAATGGTTTAGGTTATAGTAGCTTCTAATACAAAACCCCCGCGAAGGAATCACTTCGCGGGGGTTTTGTATTAGTATATTATTTGAGTTAAATTCAAACAAATATTGTATAATCTGAGTATCACTATGGAAAAAGGATTTAATAAAAAAGGTTTTTATTTCTTTATAAAAGTTTCATTGCTTGCAACATTGTTTTATGTTGGTAGTTATTATAGTATGTCAATTTTTTTCGATTATATAAATTATAAAAATAATGTTTTACCTATTGAAGAAAAAATCAGACTTACTAAAAATATTACAGCCTCTGTAATTGAATCTAGAAATGTTTTGGATGCGACAAGTAGTGAAATACATTTGGCTTTTGTCGGGGATATAATGCTCGATAGAGGTGTATATAGTAAAATATTGAAATATGGCGATGGAAATTTTAATTTTCCCTTTTTAAATATAAAAAATGATTTATCAAAATATGATTTTTTAGTTGGTAATCTTGAAGGCCCAGTATCTGATAAAGGAATAGATAAAAGGAATTTGTATTCTTTTAGAATGAATCCAGAAGTTATCGGTATATTGAAAGGGCTGGGTTTTAAGGCCCTTTCTGTTGCCAATAACCACGCTGGCGACTGGGGACCCATAGCTCTTGAGGACACTATTTCAAGATTAAATAGTTCAGATATAAAAGTTATTGGTGGCGGATTTAATTCTGAAGAGGCGAACGCACCTAGAATCATAGAAATAAATGGAACAATAATTTCTTTTCTAGCTTTTAGTGCTTTCGGCGCTGGACAGTATGAATCAACTCAAGAAAATTCTGGCATAGCCGTAATTTCCGAAGATACAATTAAGAATTCTATTGAAGAAGCTAGAAATATAAGTGATATCGTCGTAGTATCTTTTCATTTTGGTGACGAATACAAAACGATTCAGAATAAAACACAAGAAAAATATGCCAAGATGGCGGTGGATTATGGAGCGAATCTCGTGATTGGGCATCATCCACACGTGGTACAACCTTTGGATATGTATAAAAATGCTTATATATCATATAGTCTTGGTAATTTTGTCTTTGACCAGTATTTTTCAGAAGAAACAATGGAAGGCGGTTTACTTGAGGTGGACATAAAAGATAAAAGTATTTATTCTGTGGATCTTAGAAAAACGAAAATGAATAAAAATTATCAACCAGAATTGGCTGAAATTTAATAATTTCTCTCGGTAAGTGAGCCTTTCTTCTGTTATAATGGATAAATGCTAGGATATTCAATAAAGCCAGAAATAGAGGAAAGTGATAGTAAAAATCTTTCTAAATACTCGGAAATTTTACGTAAGCTTCTTTTTTATAGGGGAATTAAAACTGTTGAAGAAGCAGAAAGGTTTTTCAATCCAAATTTTGAAGAAAATTTTGACCCATTTTTAATGAAGGGAATGGACAAAGCAGTAGAAAGAATTTTTCAAGCTATAGAAAAAAAAGAAAAAGTAATAATTTTTAGTGATTATGATGCCGATGGTATTCCTGGTGCTGTCATTCTGCACGATTTTTTTAAAAAAATAGGTTTTGAAAATTTTGAAAATTATATCCCGCACAGAGTCATGGAAGGTTTCGGCTTGAATGATGAAGCTGTAGATGAATTTGCAAAAGACGGAGTGAATTTGATCATCACTGTGGATTGCGGTATTGCAGACACAGAAGAATCTAAGAAAATAAAAAAGCATGGAATAGATTTGGTAGTTACAGACCACCATTTACCAAAAGAAGATCTGCCAGAAGCCATCGCGATCCTTGATCCGAAACAAAAAGATTGCGAATATCCAGATAAAAACATCTGTGGAGCAGGTGTTGCTTTCAAGCTTGTTCAAGCTCTAATAAAAAAACACGGAGAAAAATTTGGAACAAAAGAAGGTTGGGAGAAATGGCTACTTGATATGGTAGGTATCGCAACTGTGTCAGATATGGTACCACTTATCGGTGAAAATCGTATTTTTGCCAGTTTTGGTTTACGAGTTTTAAAGAAAAGTCCAAGGCCGGGGCTTCACAAACTTTTTTCTCTCACAAAAATAGACCAGAAAAATATTACAGAAGATGATATTGGCTTTATGATTTCTCCTAGAATAAATGCAGCATCAAGAATGGGCGAGCCAGAAGATGCTTTTGTTCTTCTTTCTACAAAAGATGAAGTGGAAGCGGATAAAATGGCAATACATTTAAATAAAATAAACGACGAAAGGAAAAGTATTGTAGCGGTAATGGTAAAAGAAATAAAAAAACATTGGATAGAAAAGGATCCAGAAAAAAAGCGTAGGGTGCTTGTAGCCGGGAACCCAAGCTGGAAGCCATCTTTGCTTGGGCTTGTTGCGAATTCTCTCATGGACGATCACAATGGCCCGGTATTTCTTTGGGGTAGAGAAGGGGGAAAGACTTTGAAGGGCTCCTGTCGCTCAGACGGCTGTGTAAGTATTGTGGAAATGATGAATGAAGTAAAAGAGGTATTTGATGAATACGGCGGGCATATTGCTTCTGGAGGTTTTTCTGTTGCACTAGACAAAGTGGATATACTTGCGGACAGATTGGAGTTTGCTTATGAAAAACTTAGTGTTTCAGAAAATAAAAAAGAAATTATTGCGGATGCTTCTTTAAGTATCGAGGACGTAAATTTTGATCTTGAAAAGCAAGTAAGCAAGCTCGCCCCGTTTGGTATGAACAATCCGAAGCCAGTTTTTGTGTTTCAGAAAGTAGAGATTTCAGAAATCAAGGTGTTTGGAAAAAATAAAGAACACTTAGAATTATCCTTTAAAAAGAAAAACGGTGGGAAAATCTCAGCAATTGGTTTCTTCATAAAACCAGAAGATTTTGATGCGAAAATAGCTGTGGGTGAAAAGATTGATCTTTTGGCAAACCTAGAAAAAAGTAATTTCCGTGGTAGGGCAGAATTACGCTTAAGAATAGTGGACATTTTCTGAAAAATACGCTAAATTACTATGGCAACAGGGAGAGGTGTCAGAGTGGTTGAATGAGCCAGTCTTGAAAACTGGAAGGCTCGAAAGGGTCTCGCGAGTTCGAATCTCGCCCTCTCCGCACATACTAAAAAAACGCCAAATGGCGTTTTTTTGTTTTTTATGCTTGATGAATTTCACAATAAGCCATCATTGCGTCGTGCATAAACTGAGCAAGACCTTTGGCGAATTTCTCATAATGCGCTTTAAAGCGTTCATCCACAACATACATGTTTGCTAATCCAGCATAGAGTTCAAGATTTGGTTCGTAAAAATTACGAAGACTATTATAGTGTTGTTCTATTAATCTTTGAACAATTTCGCTTTTAACATCTTCTCCGATATGGCTAGCAACTTCTTTTGTTAAATCATTACTTTCTTTTTGTATTCTATCTTTCTGTTCTTTGCTTAATGGGTTGTATCGTTTGGCTGATTGTTTATACAATTCCGTGTTTCCCCATCTTTTCTCCGCTTCTTTGGCGTACTCTTCTAATTTTTCTTTAGAGAGTTCGTCATTTAATTCTTTATCTTTCATAGTGTTTTTTTGTTATTAATATTATTGATTTTACTTATTATTTAACCATAAATCTTGTACCATAATTACTCATTAATTTCATTATTGGGATAAGTTTTTTGCCTTCATGGGTTAAAGAATATTCCACTTTTGGTGGCACTACGCTATAGACCTTTCTGCTGATTATTTTGTGTTCTTCAAGCTCTCTTAAAACTTGAGTAAGCATTTTATCGTTGATTTTAACAAGATTTCTTTTTAATTCGCTGAAACGCTTAGGTTCATCCCTAAGGCTCCACAAGACCAGCCCTTTCCATTTACCACCAATAATACTTAGTGTCAGATCTACAGGGCAGTAATAATAATTGTTATTTAATTTAAATCTTTTCATATTTGTACTTACTTTTTGGTATGTATATTGTAATAATATAGTGTCAATGATAATATTGCAAGTATTATAAATAATAAATAAGCAAATGGATAATTTAGAACAAAATAAAAAGATAGCGTTAAAGGTTTCGAAATCAATAATGAATGGCCAATGGGATGAGCTTGATAGTTTATTAGCACCTGAATTCACTTATGATGGTGACGGAGCTCACTATACGAGAGATGAATATATTGGTTTTATGCAAGATTTGTACTTGGCGATGAGAGATATGAAAATGGAGTTCCCCCAAGTGGTAGCAGAAGGTGAATTTGTATCTATCCGTTTTGTTAATCCAATGAAAAATCTAGGTAAATTTATGGGTGCTCCGGCAACAAAGAAATTAATTGTTAGCGAGGGTATATTTATTAGACAAATTCGTAACGGAAAGGTTATTAAAGAAAATCAAACCACTGATTTGATGGGGATAATGACACAGATGGGCTTTGGAGCTCTTATTGGATATACGATTGCGGTTGGTTTGTTGAAGATAAAACCGAAGTCTCCTGTGAGAAAAACAGCAGAGGAAATGGCTAGATTAGACTCTATATTAAGGGCAAAAGGAAAGTAGAGCTATTTGTTATCGTAAAAACAAAAAAATAGTTTGGGCAGAAGAAATAATTTGTAATATCTAAGTTATTAAATTAAAAGAACATCCTGTGTGGGTGTTTTTTAATTAACATTGACTAATCTAAATTTGTTATGTAGTATCACCTCGGATATTGTATTGATAACAATCTAGGAAGTACCTGGATTTTTCATGTTTGACACGGCCTTAAGTGGCTAAAAAAGAGAAAAGAGGAGAGGGAAATGAGTGGAAAAACAGCGTTTCAGAAGATTATCAGCAAGCACCTCAAGAAAATATTGCCCGGTGGCAGTATGGTGCTTGGGCTTGATCGTGTATGGTGTCATGAAATAACGACACCAAATGCGATTATCGACGCGACTGGTCGCGGTTGTGATATGGTCTGTGACCCGAACAAAATCAAGGTGATGATTGACCATGTCAATCCCGCCAAAGATACAGCATCTGCCATTCAAGGTAAGATGGTTCGCGATTGGTCAAAGAAGCACGCACTTCAGTTTTCGGATGTAGGTCGTAATGGTGTATGCCACGCGATCATTCCGGAAAAGGGCTGGATTGCTCCAGGAGAAATCGGAATCATGGGCGACTCCCACACTTGCACGCATGGCGCTTTTTGTGCCTTTTCTGCAGGCGTTGGAACAACTGAGCTCGAAGTCGGTATCATTACCGGCCTTTGGGTTTGTCCTCCACAGAAAGTGATTCGGGTGAACTTTACTGGCGTATTGCCGGTGAATGTTTTCTCAAAGGATCTCATTCTAAACCTCATCAACAAAATCGGGGTAAAGGGTGCAACCAATGCGGTGCTTGAATTCGGTGGGCCGGTCATCGATGAGATGAGTATGGAAGCGCGGATGACAATCACCAATATGGCAGTGGAGGCAGGGGCGACGTCCGGAATGATGATGGTCGATCAAAAAACCATCGAATATCTTGGGCTCAAGGACATAAATCCGAAAGATTATAACAGTGACCCTGATTGTGTTTATGATCAGGTAATCGAAATCGATGTTTCGGAAATGGTTCCTGTCACGACGAATAACTATTCGCCCGGTGACGTGGTGAAGGTTTCTGAATTGGCCGGTAAAACAGTCAATCAGGTCTATATCGGGTCATGTACCAATGGGCGTTTGGAAGATCTAAAAATAGCTGCGGCGATAATTCGGAAATTCGGCGGTAAAATCGCTGAAAATATTCGTTGTGTCGTCGTTCCTGCGACTCAGCGTATCTACGAAATGGCGCTTGAAGAAGGCCTCATTACAACATTCGCGAAAGCTGGATGTTTCGTGAGCGGACCAACCTGTGGTGCTTGTCTCGGAATGAGCTGTGGTGTGATTGCACCCGGGGAAGTTTGTGTTTCGACAACGAATCGCAATTTCCCTGGACGTATGGGTAAAGATGGAATGGTGCATTTGGTGTCACCGGCGACCGCTGCAATGACTGCTGTAAAAGGCGTTTTTGCGGAAGCGACGGCTGAAGACTGCGAAGATTTTATTAGCCTGTTTAAAAAATACGACTGGCGAAAAGATTTTCAATCCAAAAATCAATATGCGCATGTTCCGTTTGAAGTACCAAACTACAACGAGCTGTTGGCTAAAATGACGGGTGGAGAAACCAAAAATTTCTCTGGAAGGCCGTTCTTTCTGCCGGTGGCTAATGTGGACACAGATCAGATTATTCCTGCGAAGTATCTCACAGAGACAGAAAAGGAGACCTTTGGTAAACACTGTCTTGAAGATGCGCCGATTTCGTCGGCGGATAGGTCCGAAATATTTGGGTCTCAGATACTTGTGGCGTTGGAAAACTTTGGTTGCGGGTCCTCTCGCGAACATGCGCCTTGGGCGCTTGAAAGTGCAGGCATTCGGTGCGTAATTGCTCCGAGTTTTGCTCGTATTTTCGAGAACAATATGTTCGCGAATGGGCTTCTGTGTATCACTCTTCCGAAAGAAAAAGTGGATCTGATATTTTCGTCCAAACCGGAATCTATCAGTGTGGACTGGGAGAATGGTCTCATTGAGTGGGGTGGAAATAAGACGGAATTCGCTCTGACGGAATACCAGAAGAATCTCATCAGAAATGGTGGGAGTCTTGGTGTTATGATAAAGATGACTGCAGAATTACAGGTTGAAGGAAAGCTGTAATGATGCGGTGAAATCGCTGATGCCGACCGTACTTAGGCGGTCGGCATCTTTTTTTGAGAAATAAAAAACAGAAAAGGAGAAGTACTGGTATGAAAAAGATAAGAGATAAGGAAGTTGCATTGGTGTTGGGGGATGGCGCTGGTCCAGAAATGATGGCGGGTGCTTGTGACATCGTTGTTAAAGCGGCGATGAAGTATGGACTCAATATTATTTTTGAAGAAACTCCAATGGGGTGGAATGCGTATGAAAAATACGGCGACACTCTACCTGCGCAGTCTCTTTGCAGGGCTGTTGAGCTCGGCGCTGTCTTCTTCGGTGGTGTTGGTGACCCAAAGTGGGACAATACTGTCGGGGTTGAAAAACCAGCAATGAAACCTGAAGCTAGATGTCTTTTAGCTTTGCGTAAAGAGATGTGGCTGTTACAAAACTTCCGCCCCATGATTTACTACAAAGAGTTGGATTATCTGGCTAATGTCCGTCCGGAAACAATTCCGGAACAGGGGATTCAACAGGTTTGGAATCGTTTTCTATTGGAAGACAGTTATTTCGGTAACGAAGATTTGGGGCCGAATTTTTCCAAGATCGCGCGTAAAACTTTTGGGATAAAACTCAAAAAAGAAGTGACGGGCGAAGAGCTGGTAGTGAGCGACATAGCATTTTATCGTCGCGAAACTATCGAAAAGTATGCCAGGGCGGCGTTTGTTTACGCAAGAAGTGCGGGCTTACCAGTCATCTCTATCGACAAATCCAATGTGATGGCGCGGTATGTCCTGTGGCGCAAGGTTGTTACAAAGATAGGGAAAGAAGAATTCCCGGATGTACCACTCTCGCACCAGTTGGTGGATTCTGCAAATGCGCTTCTTTTCACTCCTGCTTTGCTCCACGGTGTTATTATTTGTGGAAATGAGCACGGTGACATACTGTCTGATGGTGCAGCAGGTGCACTTGGCAGTATGGGTATGATGTGTAGCTCTGCTATCAATCCAGATACCGGAGCTGCAATGTTCGAAAGTGGCGCTGGGACGGCACCAACTCTACGTGGGTTGAACAAGGCCAATCCTATTGGTCGTGTGCTGACCGGAGCAATGATGCTTCGTCATTTTCGTTGTCCAGAAGGCGCAAATGACATTGAGCAAGCTGTGCGAAGTACACTTCGGGATGGTTATCGTACAGGAGATCTTCTTGCCGGCTCAAGTTCCGGGAAACTTATTGGAACAAGAGAAATGAGCGAGGAAATTATGAAACGTTTGTAAGGTACCAATCATTTGGTTACCGGCGCTACCGAAAGGTGGCGCTTTTTTATTGCACAATTTAGTTGTATAATTAATTTATGAATAAAAAAAATATTTTGGCGATCGTAGTTGTTTTGATTATAGTTGTAATATCTTTTGTATTTTTAAAAGGGAATACAATAGTGCCTGTTGTGGAAAAAGCACAGAATATTTCAACATCTACAAACATAGCAACTCAAATTACTAAGGATAAAGTAGCGATATATAACATGGCAGATATTTCTTTACACAATAATTCAAGTAGTTGTTGGACAGTAATAAATGGAAACGTCTATGATATGACATCTTTTATTTCTGTTCACCTCGGTGGAGAAAAATCCGTATTGGGAACTTGTGGAATAGATGGCTCCGTTGCTTTTAATAAAAAACACGCTGGTCAACAAAAAGCTGAGACCACATTAGCAACATTAAAGATCGGAATTTTGAAATAGTAATGTAAATACAAAAGGCGCGCCATTCTGGCGCGCCTTTTGTATTTTAAATTATTGACTTACTACTGGTGTAGCCTTCTTGCTTTTAATACAAAGATATACGAGATAAATTATCTCTGCAATACCTATAGTGTTTAAAACAGCAAGAACAATAAAAATTGTTAAATGATTGTTTCTTGCAGCTTTCCAAAGCGCTATTAATTTCCAAGCCAACGCCCATATGATTACTAAAAGTATCCATGGGTTTGCTGATATGTACTGAGTCATAGCAGCATTTAATAATTGTGTATCCATGGATATATTATAGCACTTTTTCAAAAGTTGGTGTATTATGCTCTTTATATGAGTAAATATCTTGGTATTGATTATGGAGAAAAAAGGGTTGGTTTGGCAGTTTCTGACATAGACGGAAAGGTAGCTTTTCCTAAAATAGTCTTGGAAAATAACGCTAATTTACTTTCCCAGATATCTGATTTTTGTAAAGAAAATGTTGTAGAAGCTTTAGTGATAGGTGAGTCAAAAGACTATAAAGGTGCTGATAACAAAATAAATCCCAAAATAATTTCTTTTAAAAGAGATCTGTCGGTGATTATTAAGCTACCAATTTCTTTGGAGCCAGAATTCATGTCCTCAATGCAAGTGGAAAAAACTTTTGGTAAAAATGAAATGCTCGATGCTTCTGCTGCTTCAATAATTCTTCAAACATTTTTAGACAAAGAAAAAAATAGACAAGAAAAAGCTGCTAAACAAGCTGAAGCGGAAAACGCAAACAAAAAAATCACTTACGATGATTTCAAAAAAGTTCAATTGAAGGTTGGAAAAATCCTTTCTGCAGCACCTGTTGATGGTTCTGATAAGCTTTTGAAACTTTCTGTAGATTTTTCTGAAGAATCTGGACCAAGGCAAATACTTTCAGGAATCGCAAAATATTTTTCTGATTCGCAAATTCTTGTGGGTAAAAAAGTTGCTTTTGTTACAAATTTAGAACCAAGAAAAATGATGGGCTTGGAAAGCAATGGAATGATTCTTGCTGCACACACAGATGATAAGCTTGCAATAATGGAGGTTCCTGATTTTATAAAAGAGGGAACAGAGTTAAGTTAAAATGTATTTTATTTCTAATATTATTAATCCTCAGTATATTATAGAGACCCTTGGTCTTATTGGGGTCTTTTCTGCTGTTTTTGCGGAGTCCGGATTGTTTTTTGGTTTTTTCTTACCTGGCGACTCTCTTTTGTTTACTGCTGGTTTTTTTGCATCGCAGGGTTTTTTAAATATTTATGTACTTACTATTGGAGCTTTTATTTTTGCAGTACTTGGAGATAGTGTTGGGTATTGGTTTGGTAAGAAAATCGGGCCAAAGATTTTTACAAAAGAGGAATCCTTGTTTTTTAATAAAAAACATATTGATCGCGCACAGAAATTTTATGAAAAGTATGGAAATAAGACTATAATTTTAGCTAGATTTGTGCCTATTGTCCGTACTTTTGCTCCAATACTTGCTGGTGTAGGTAGGATGAAATATAGAAACTTCCTTTCTTATAATATCGTTGGTGGATTTGTTTGGTCTTTTGGTGTCACTCTTGGCGGTTTTGTCCTTGGTAATTTAATTCCAAATGTCGATAGATATCTTCTACCGATAATTTTATTTATCATAGCGGTTTCTTTCTTGCCTATTATTAGAGAGTTTTGGATAGCGAAGAAAAAATAGTTTTATTTCTTTTCCACTTTATAAAGGTTTGAGGACTTTCCTTTTTGTTATATAATATCTGTAGTTATGTATTCAAATCTTAAAAAGTTTTTTTCTGTGCCAAATTATATTTCAATGAACTCTTCTGGTATTGAGGTGGGTAATAATTTTGTACGTTTTGTTGAGTTTACTAATTTGAAGGGGGTGGTGAAGCTTTCAAATTTTGGTGAATTTCCTTTGGCGCCGAAAACCTTTAAAGATGGAGAGATAATAAATAAAGAAGAACTTATAAAAACTTTATATAATGTAAAGAAGTCTCTTAAAAATGATTACGTGAAAGTTTCTGTTCCGGAAGAAAAAACATATCTATTCAATGTTAATTTACCTTATATTAAACCAAGTGAAATAAGACAAGCATTAGAATTTAAGCTTGAAGAGAATGTACCACTTAAACTAAGCGAATCTATTTTTGAATTTAAGTTAATTAAAAAACCTAAAAACGAGAGAGAGAATTTATTTTTAAATGTCTCAGTTATTCCACAGAAAACAATAGAGGATTATTTAGAGGTTTTTAATATAGTAGGGTTAAACGTTATTTCTTTTGAAACTGAATCAAAAATGGTTTCAAAATCCCTAATACCAAGGCATGACAATAAAACATCTATGATCGTTCATATAAAAGATGATTCAACCACTATGTCTATAGTATCTCAGGGTGTGACATGCTTTACTTCAAGTGTTCCCGTCGGAAATAATTCTGTTCTCGATAGCTTCAAAAGAGTATCCGGAGGTAAATATGAAAATATCAAAAAAATTCCTGATAAAATATTATCCAGAGACGAGTCTTATGATGAAAACGTTTATGATTCTTTTTTGAATATTTTTTCAGTTATCAAGGACGAGATGGAGAAGTTTAATAGATACTGGGAGTCACAAGTTGCCTTATATCCTGATTCTGGTTTTAGTAAATTGGATAAGGTGATACTTTGCGGTAGAAGCGCAGCTATACCAGGGTTCGTAAATCATATAATTCAAAATATCGGTGTAGATACCGTGATAGGGAATGTGTGGGGGAATACTTTTAATTTAGACGGGTTTTTACCAGATTTAGAATTCTTTGATTCTCTCGATTACGCAGTATCTATTGGTCTGGCAATGCCATCAAAAAATAATTCTAATATAGATAATGATTAACTTCATACCAGAAAAACTTAAGAAGAATATTTTACTAGAGCATAAATTCAGAGTCTTTTCTGTATTTTTTGTATCTTTTTTTATAGTAATGATTTTCATTATATTTCTTTTGGTTCCAGCTTATACACTCTCTATTGCAAGAAAAGTTGTTATCAAAAATCAGCTTGCGTTGGTTAAAAATACAACTGTAAATTACACAGAAGATTCTTTGAATAAAGTTAAAGACATAAATGAGATTGTTAAAATTCTTTCAGTAAATGTGGAAGTGAAAAAGCCAGGAAGTGAATTACTAAAGCAGATTATATCTTTAAAGGGTAATAATATAAAAATTTCTTCTATATCTTTTGATATTGATACTAGTCAAAATATAAAGATTTCTATGAAAGGTTTTTCGTCCACCAGGGAAAGTCTGACAAAATATGTGAAAGAATTAAAAAATACTAATTTGTTTTCTGATGTTGATTTACCGGTTTCTAATTTGGTAAAAAGTAGCGATATAGATTTCACAATAGGTTTGACTGTAAAAAAATAATAAAATGCCCACACAAAAAACAAAAAAAATATTAGTTTTATGGGGTACCCTTTCTGTCACGATAGTTTTAATTTTTTCTGTGATGGTCTGGTTTATATTTTATTTTGATGGGATATCCACACAAATGTCTATAGATATAAAAAATGAGACTAAAAAAGGGGATTCATTCCTTTTCCTTAAAAAAGATATTGAAGCAAATAAAAACTCTATAAATATGGTCTATGATTATGTGATAAAGGCTGATGGTATGGTTGATTTTATGCAGTTTTTAGAAGACAGTACAAGTAAAATGAATCTAAAATCTGAAGTGAAATCTGTAACATTCGAAGCCGTGTCCGGTGCTAATCTTAAGAATATTGAACAAATGAAAATACAGATGGACGTTACAGGAGAATGGAGAGATGTAGAGTACTTCTTGGAATTTTTAGAAAATTATCCAATTAGTCTTTCTGTAAAAAAGTTTTCTTTAAATAAATTTTCTGATTATATCCTCAAAGGCAAAAAAGTTCCTCAGTGGGTAGGAAGCTTTGAATTTTCTGTAATTAAATTAAAAGATAAATAAAATGAAAACTACAAATTACAATATAAATCTTTCCGATTTATTTAAAAAGAAAAAAGATTTTAAGGTTCCGAAAGATATTAGTCCAAAGAAGTCTTGGGCTTCCGTATTAATATTTTCCGCAGTTATTCTGGCTATTGGATTGGCTTATGATTTTTATGTATATAAAATAGTAAGCCGTGAACCTTTATATGTTGAGGTCCCAGGGGAAGAAATGATAATAGAGAGGCTAAAAGTTGGTAAGATAAATAATATAGTCTCTTTTTTTGAGACTAAAAAAGAAAATAATATAAATCTTAAAAAGTCTTCTCTTATTGACCCAGCGTTATAATTTTGTTATATTTCTTGGGCATTTGCCTTCGTAGTTCAATGGATAGAACAGAGCTCTTCTAAGGCTTTGATGTAGGTTCGATTCCTACCGAAGGCACAATTTTAAAAACCACCCAATAAGGGTGGTTTTTAAAATTGTGCCTTCGGAGTGAGCAAAAGTATTTGCTCACGTTAGGAATCGAACAGCGGAGCAAAATTTTTTCAGCAGAAAAAATAAGCGAGCTGGTGCCCAGGCTAAAATTTTTGACGAAAAATTTTAAGCCGAGGGAGATAAGCGAAGCGGTCCTACCGTGTAGGAATCGAAGCCCGATTGAGATTTTTTGGAGTTTCTGAACGAACAAAAAATCCAATTTGGGCACTGACCCTGTAAGGGTTGATATCTTATCGAGAATGAACATGTAGGAATCGAACGGCGAAGCGGTCCTACCGAATTCAACTTCCTCTTGGTTTTTTTCTTGTTTTGATGTATATTGTATCTCGTTGGGCGATTAGCTCAGTTGGTAGAGCGCTTCATTTACACTGAAGATGTCACAGGTTCGAGTCCTGTATCGCCCACAGTTAGGTTAGTTATTTTCTCCAAATTTATATGCCAAAATCTAAATTCCCCGAAATAGAAATATTGTATGAAGACAAGGATTCTTTGGTTATAAATAAACCAGCTGGGCTTGTTGTGCATCCAGATGGAAAGACGAAAGAGGTTACTCTTGTTGATTGGATTTTGAAAAAATACCCTAAAATTAAAAATGTTGGCGAGCCGATTATTTTAGAAGACGGTACAGAAATCCTAAGACCAGGAATCGTTCATAGAATAGACAGAGATACTTCCGGTGCAGTGATTATCGCAAAAAATCAGAAAGCTTTTGAATTTTTGAAAGGACAATTTAAAGCGAGAAAGGTTCACAAGGTGTATCATACTTTTGTTTACGGTGATCTCAAAGAAGACAGGGGGATGATAGAAAGACCGATAGGTAGGAGTCCGGTTGATTTTCGCAGATGGTCTGCTCAAAGAGGTGCAAGAGGCGAAATTCGCCCAGCGACCACGTATTTTAAAGTATTAGCTAGAAAAGACGGGATTACTTTTGTGGAGGTTATGCCAAAGACAGGTAGAACACACCAGATTAGGGTTCACTTTAAAGCGATAGATCATCCTGTAGTTCAAGACATACTTTATGCAACACCTGGTTTGTTAGAACAGAATAATCAAGCCGGAATGAAACGCTTAGCACTGCATGCAAAAGAATTAGAAATTAAACTTCCATCCGAGAAGATTATATCAGTGCAAGCTCCGTATCCTAAAGATTTTGCAAAAGCTGTAAAAGAAATGATGGCAAAATAAACTTGCTAAATAGGCCTGATTATGTTAAATTACACATCACTATGGAATTAAAGAATATAAAAGTTTCGCCGATAGATATGGAAGCCAGAAAAGCTACAGATGTGAAGCCTGGTGACTCTGTGCGTGTTTGGCAGAAAATTCAAGAAGGTGAAAAGACAAGACTTCAAGCTTTTGAAGGTATTATACTCGCAAAGAAACATGGAAAAGAAAACGGTGGTACATTTACTGTCAGAAAGGTTGTTGATGGAGTCGCAGTAGAAAGAATATTTCCGATGTTTTCTCCAATGATTGATAAGATAGAAGTAATGAAGAGAGCTAAAATCAGAAGAGCAAAGCTTTACTACATTAGAGAGAAAGCCGCTAAAGATTTGAAGAGACATATGAAGAGCGAATTTATGAATCAATCTCCAAAGGAAAAAGTAGCTGCTCCAGAAATAGAAAAAGAAGTAGAAGAGACAAAAGCAGAATAATTATTAAACCCCGCCAAAAGCGGGGTTTAAACTTGAAAAAAGTGTTATTTAGTATATGATGCTTTGTAATGCTCGGGTGGCGAAATTGGTAGACGCACTACCTTGAGGTGGTAGCGCCCGTAAGGGTTTGGAAGTTCGAGTCTTCTCCCGAGCACATGAAATTAGTAGGAAAAATTTTAGGTTTAGCTTTAATATGGTTTGGTGTCTGGGCTTTTTTTATTGAAGTCTTGCAGATTCAAGGTATCGATTATACAAACCACTATATTATTACGACGGTTTTTTTCTTGCTTGTGATTACAGGTCTAACATCTGCTTTTAGAGAACAAATAGGGCACTATATAGAGAAGTTTACCCCAAGAGATTTACTTATCGTGTCTGTATTTTCTGCAGTGATGGCACTTATTTATTTTTTGGTAAATTTATTTTTCGTTGAGCCTTTAGGAATTAGTACCGCAAGCTACCCATTCGTTTTACGTATTCAAGAAAGTTTCTTAGTTTCAAAAGCTTTCGAAATAATGTTTCAACAGGCATTTTTTATAATTTGTGTATATTATCTTTTTAATAAAAATGTTGCCGGCTGGAAAAATGTTCTTTTGTTTGGTATTTTTACTTTCTCACTTCATATCCCAGTGCTTTTTGTGCCAAATGCGATGGGTAAAACGCTTTTACTTTCTTCATTTTTTGCCGGTGTGATTTTTTCTTATTGTATTACAAAGTTCAAGAAAGGCTTTCTATATAGCTTTATGATCCACTATGCCTTTTATGTTTTACTTGGTGCCGCTTATTGGGTTGGTTTTGCAGAATATGTTCGTTTCTTAATTTAGTGTATAATATTACTCTATGTTTTATACAAGAAAAGGTGATGATGGAAAAACAGGTTTCTTTTGTTGCGATCAGAGATGCTCGAAGAGTTCTATTATTGGTGAAGCTCTTGGTACACTAGACGAAATAAATTCTTTTTTGGGAATTTGTAAATCAAAAGTTCGTGAACATGATTTTGCTGTTTTAAACCATAAAGCAGATGAGATTGTTCATGCTATCCAAGAAAATCTTTTTATAATTCAGGCGCAAGTGGCTGGCGCAGACAAAAAGATTTCTGAAGAAAAAGTTTCTGATATTGAAAAAATAATTGATTCTATAGAAGGCGCACTTCCACCAATTAAAACTTTTCTTATTTCTGGAAGTACAGAGATTTCCGCTTTATTTGATTTTGCTCGTACTCTTGCAAGACGCGCTGAAAGGCGTGTGATCGGCGTAGGTGAAGAGGGCGTAGTACAAGTGGACAAAGAGACCTTAGTATATATGAATCGCTTGTCTAGCTTACTTTATGCTCTCGCTCGTTTCTCTGCTAAGGAAGATGGTGTAAAAGAAGCCAAACCCCAATACTCCTAGATTTTTTGCGAAAAATCTGTTATAAATAACCAATCCAAAAGATTTTGGATATTAATGGTGCCTATAGTTTAGTGGTAAAACTTCGGTTTGTGGAACCGATATCGAGAGTCCGATTCTCTCTAGGCACCCAGCGTAAGTTTTTATAAAAATACCCTTATGATGTTTGGACTTTTGGGTTCTACCCGAGTATACTTTTGGTATGAATATTCCAAAAGTAAAATTTCAGCTACCAACAACAAAGAGTGAAGCAGAGATGCTTTTTGCTTTTTGTTATGATAATAAACTCGTTGGGTTAAATTGGAGCGGGATTGTTTATAAAAATCATCCTAAATTAAAAGAAATTTTAGACGGAGTTACAGATAAAAAAGAATTTTATAATATGTGTTATGAATATGCAGATGCTTTTATAAAAGAAAACCAGAACTTGCTTCAAGAAACTGTAATAAATTTTGAAAAATCTTGGAACGAGGAAGGGGGAAAAGTTCTAATTAGTCTCTCAAAAGATTTTGAGATAGATTACCCAAGTGGGATTACTGAAATTATAGCGAATGTTTCTATAAATCCAATTTGCCCGAGGTATTTGGATAGTTGGTCTTTTAACGTTTTTTATAAATTCCCGTTCGATTTAATGAAGGGTACTTGTATCCACGAGATAATACATTTTATTTATTTTCAAAAATGGCTAGAGATATTTCCTGGTTCTGACAAAAAAACTTTTGATGCTCCATATTCAGAGTGGAAATTGAGCGAGATTTTGGCTCCATCAATTATGAATAACAATAAAATAATTCAGGATTTTGTAAAAAGTGATAGACTTTCTGACGTTTATCCTGATTGGCAATCTATTAAGATAAATAATAGGAAGCTTGTTGATTATTTTGGTGATATTTATGCAGAACACGAAAAGGGTAAAATTTCATTTACTGATTTTTTAAAGAAATCTTGGGACGAATACAATAAATACAAAAGCATTATTGAAGCATAGGAATATAAATACTACTATCATTTAATCTAACAAACACAGTTCTAACCTCCTCCACCACGGCACCCAAAAATAATGAGGCGGACACGAATGTGCCCGCCGATTATATTTTGGGCGTGCCTAGAGAGAATCGGAAGGCGGAGGCCGCGAAGCCAGTCGAATGAAATGAGACTGTGGCCGAGCCGGGGTCGAGAGTACTTAGGCTTTTGTCGGCCTTTGCGACAAAAGACTTAGTAACTCGTGACCGAACTTCTCTCTAGGCACCCAGTGATGGTTTTTATTTTGTTGTGATATGATATATGTATGAAAACAGAGATAGAGACAAGATTCCTGGATATTAATAAGGACCAATTAGTTAAAGATTTAATTATTTTAGGCGCTACAGATAAAGGAGAGATTAAGTTATACGAAATCATTTTTTATGATAAGGATTTGAATTGGTTGAAGGAGAATAAATTAGTTAAATTAAGGAAAAATGGCGACAAAATAAAACTTATATATAAAAACAACAAAGAACAAAAAGTTGATAGTGCAAAAGAAATTGAATTTTCGGTTGATAATCTGGAAGATTCTAAAAACTTTTTAGAAGCATTAGGTCTTATAGCATACAGGACTGTTGAGAAATATAGACACACTTTTGAACTAGACGGAGTGACTCTAGACATAGACACATGGCCTAAAATACCAGTTTATGTTGAGCTTGAAGGTAATTCCGTGGAGGAATTAAAGGCTGTTACAAAAAAAATAGAGCTAAATTGGGAAGATAGATTTGATCAGGATCCAAGATTTGTATATAAAAAATACGGTTTTGATTTCGATAATATAAGAACGGTTACTTTTGATAAGTTTGAATAATAAAAAAAAAGGATAGAGATAATTTTTACAAAACACCAGAAATATCGATACCTCAAGTAGAAACTTTAGAAGAATTTAAAGATTTGATTGAGGTTTCTCCTGTTAGGGATGTCCAAGAAGCCATCGCTCTTATTAAGCCAGATGCTTTTCATTCTAGGGATATGATAGTCAAAAGACTTGAAGACTCAGGTCTATATATTGCAAAAAAGAAAGATCTAACCTTGCCAGAAGACTTTGTTATTGGGAAATTTTATAGTAAAGAACAATTGCCCAAACCAATTGCAGACGCTACTTTAAGACATTTTGCAAGTGGTCCTTCCGAAATCTTGTTGATAAAAGGCGATAATATCGCAGAGAAACTTTTAAAATTAATTGGTTCGAAAATAAATCCAGCCGAATGTGATGAAGACACTATCAGATATATTTTTGGAAATCATACCCCAGAACAATTAGAAGGAGATTTAAAATATTACAGAAATGCAGCGCATAAACCAAGAACAGATGAAGAAAGAAAAGACGACCTGAAAAAATTTGAGCCATTATTTTAGATATATCAAACCTTCTTAATTAATCGATTGGGATCGGGTAAAATGTTGGAATATAAATACTCACACCATTTTTTCTCTCAAAAATAATTCTAACCTCCTCTATAACGGCATCTGTTGAAATTATTCATGTTATAATGATTTTATGAATGATAAAATCTTTCGTAAAAAAGAATCTATTTTTTTAAATGATCTAATTGATTATATTTCTAGTCTATCTAAGTTTTCTTTAGGTATGGTTTCTATTTTTATTTTTATATTTTTAGGATTACTGTTAGAGAATAGTAATTTTTTAAGTAAGATTGCTGTAATATTTTTAGGTATCTTTGTTTTTTTAATTGGTTCTTATCTGATAGCCGTTAAAACAGTTCTTATCAAAAAGTTTGCTAAAGAGATTGGTTTTAAGTATTTAGGTAAAGGTAATATATCGAGCGTAGAAGGATGTATTTTTGAGCCTGGTTATACAAAAAGAATTTCCGATTTGATTGTCGGTCGCGATAAAGATCATGAAATAAGGATTTTTACTTATACTTTTACTGTTGGTTTTGGAAAATCAGCACATACTTATAGTTTTACTATTTTTGAAAATACTTTTTCTAAAAATATGCCACATATTCTTCTTGAACCAAAGTCCCTGTTTTTTGATCCAATGGATTTTGGCTTTGTTGGAGGGCACGAGATGACTCTTGAAGGAGATTTTAATAAACATTTTTCTTTTACTGTAGAGAAAGAATTTGAAATTGAGGCCTTGCAAATTTTTACTCCAGATTTTATGGCTGATTTGATGGATACTTCTAAAAAATTTGGTTTTGAATTTTGTAAAAACAAACTTTATATCTATAATTCAAGTTTTATTACTAAACCAAATCAAATAGAGGATTTTTTTAATATTTCTAATAAACTTTGTAATAAAATAGATCCTATTATTAAGAGAATCGGCGATGACGTGGATTCCTTGAGAGAGACTTTTGAAGAACATAAAGAATAGAATCCGCTTGCTTATTTATCTAAAGAGTATAGCATTATTGTTGGGTTGATCTTAAAAAAGGGGAGATAAAAATGAAAAGATTATATGTTTGGTTTTGGATTTCTTTTTTTGCTACAGTGATTACATATTTTTGTGGGCTTTATTTTGGGCTCACACATTTTCAGTCGCTTTGTTTGGTGGCAGGGATCCTCACCATAATGAACATGGTTGCTTTTTTAAATTCAGGACAAGCATCATGTGCCTCTATGGTGTCTTTATCTGCACTAGGTATTGTTTTTTGTATAACGCCCGAAATAATCAAAGTGAATTTTATTTTGGGGTGCTCGATCCTGATGATTGCTTTCGTTGTATATACAATGTCGAAGTTGATTATAGAAGAAGAGGATTTATCACTAGGAGCATTTGGACTATTGGCTACTGAGTTTGTAACCAATTTTTTAATTCTTGTGTACGGACATATTCCATATGGATGGATTAGGTCGCTCCTACTGTGAAAAATAACCCCGCGTTTTTGCGGGGTTTTCTTTTAGTTTTTCTATATTATAATTACTCTATTATGAATAAATTTTTCTTGTCACTTTTGATTTTTATACCAATAACTTTTTTGGCAAAATATTATCAAGTATCTTCTATATTAATTTTTTCTTTATCTGCGTTGGCTATTATTCCATTAGCTAAATATATAGGAGAAGCCACGGAAGAGCTGACGGTTTATACCGGTCCTGGTCTTGGGGGGTTACTGAATGCTACTTTTGGTAATGCAACTGAATTAATTATCGGTATTTTTGCATTACAAGCTGGGCTTATAGAAGTTGTAAAAGCATCTATTACAGGTTCTATTATAGGAAATCTTTTGTTGGTTTTGGGAATGGCAATTTTTTTTGGTGGAAGAAAAAGAGAAAAACAGGTTTTTAATAGTACAGCAGCGAAGGCTAGCGGGTCCATACTTTTACTTGCCGTTGTTGCACTTGTTATTCCAGCTTTCTTTATGATAACTTCTGAAACAGGTTCGTTTGTTATAGAAAAATTAAGTGTAACAGTTTCTGTCCTTATGATATTGGCATATTTTGCTAATTTACTTTTTTCCTTGAAAACCCATGCTCATCTTTATTCTAAAGATGTAGGTAGCGTTGAAGCAAAGTGGAGTAAGTCAAAAAGTATTATTATTCTTTTAATCTCAACTATTGCGGTTGCTTTTATGAGCGAGATTTTGGTTGGTTCCATAGAACCCCTCGTCGTGAGACTTGGTTGGACTGAATTATTTATTGGTGTGATTTTTGTTGCTATTATTGGTAATGCTGCTGAACATGCTTCTGCAATAACAGTAGCGATGAAAAATAAAATGGATTTAGCTATTCAGGTTTCTATTGGTTCTGCTACGCAAATAGCAATGTTTGTTGCTCCTGTACTCGTCTTATCTAGTCTTTTTTTCAAAGAGCAAATGAGTTTGGTTTTCAACACTTTTGAACTAGTCGCGATTGTTTTCTCTGTGTTTATTGTTAATTCAATTATAGAAGATGGAGAAAGTAATTGGTTTGAGGGGATTCAGCTACTTATGGCTTATGTAATAATGGCAGTCGCTTTCTTTTTACATCCTTAGATTTATTTTTTCCAGTTATCTAGGCAGATTGCAGTTGCGATTGCTACATTTAGAGATTCTGCTTTACCATAAGAGGGGATTGTGATTTTTTGGGTAATAAGTTTATCAATCTCACTATTTATTCCCTTTGATTCATTACCCATTACTAAGATTCCATTTTTTGGAAAAGAGACTTTATGAATATTTTCTCCTTCTAGGAAAGCCCCCAATATTGGTTTTTTTGTTTTGGACAAATATTCGTGTAGGTCGGTATAATAAATATTAATTCTTGTGAATGAACCCATTGAAGCAGAAATAACCTTTGGATTGTAAAAATCTACAGTATTTTTTGAAGCTATTATATTTTTTATTCCATACCAATCAGCAATACGTATTATTGTGCCTAGGTTTCCTGGGTCTCTTATTTCGTCTAAGGCAATTACAATCTCTTCATTTGATGTTTCAGTGTTAATGTTTTCTTTTTGTTTCACCACAGCGATTGCAGAATCGTTTGTTTCAAAAATACTTACATTTTCTATATCTCTTTGATTTACCATCTCATAAATTTTTGATCTCTCTCTTATTTGGCTTCCATATTTATCAAAGAATTCTACAGTAGTAAGTAGAAGTTCTATTTCAAAATCTGATTCTAATAGCTCAGATACGCTTTTAGCTCCTTCTACTAGAAATAACCCGAGTTCGTTTCTGTATTTTTTTTCGTGTAGAGATTTAATAGTTTTTATTTGGTTTTTCGTAAGCATAATGAGATTCTAGCATAAATTTGCTATACTTGCTTTATGAAGATTATTTTTGTTAGTGTAGGAAAACAAAGCGATACAAATACTGAAAACCTTATTATTGAATATACCAAAAGGATTTCTAGATATGTTTCTGTGGAATGGAAAATCTTACCCACTTCAGATAAAGAAAAAGAAGGGGAACAGATAATTAAGATTGTTTCTGATGGCGAGTGTATCTTGCTTGATGAAAGGGGAAAGGAATTAAGTACTTTAGATCTATCTAGTTTTGTTGAAAAAAAGATGATTTCTGGAATTAAAAATATTTATTTTGTGATTGGTGGTGCTTATGGTATTTCAGATAGTGTGTTTAAAAAAGCGAATTTTGTTTGGTCTTTGTCTAAACTTACTTTTCCTCATCAGCTAGTTAGAATAATTTTGGCAGAGTCGGTGTATCGAGCCATTTCTGTTATTAAAAATGAGCCTTATCATCACGCATAAAATAATTTATTAATTTTAAATATAATTTACAATGGACGTATATAAAAAATCTTTAGCACTTCACAAAAAACATTCTGGAAAAATTGAGATAAAAGGAAAGGTAAAAGTAAAAAATCGAGAGGATTTATCACTTGCTTATACTCCTGGGGTTGGGCAGGTGTGTCTTGAAATTTCAAAAGATCCAAAGAAGGTTTATGAATACACAGTAAAGAAAAATATGGTTGCTGTGGTTTCAGACGGTTCTGCTGTGCTTGGTCTGGGCAATCTTGGTGCTCTTGGTGCGATACCGGTGATGGAAGGTAAGGCACTGCTTTTTAAAGAATTTGCTGGAGTAGATGCATTCCCAATTTGTTTAGACACACAAGATACAGAAGAAATAATTAAAGCAGTGAAGCAGATCGCACCGATTTTTGGTGGGATAAATCTAGAAGACTTTTCTGCGCCTAGGTGTTTCGAAATTGAAAAGAGATTAAGAGCCGAGCTTTCTATTCCTGTAATGCATGATGATCAACATGGTACTGCAACTGTTGTTCTGGCAGGGCTTATCAATTCGCTGAAGCTTAGAAAATCAAAAAAAGAAAACGTAAAAGTTTTAATAAACGGAGCTGGTGCCGCTGGAACCGCGATTACGAAGATGTTGGTTGGTTATGGATTTAAAGATATAATTCTTTGTGATAGTAAAGGGATAATGTCCGAAGATAGAAATGATTTAAATACTGAGAAAAAAGATTTAATTGATTTTATTAAAAAGGAGACAGGAAGTTATGAAAAAATTTCTGGAGATTTGTCTGTAGCTGTAAAAGGCAGGGATATTTTTGTTGGTGTAAGTAAGGCTGGGGTTTTGAAAGAGGAAATGATAAAGAGTATGAATGACAAACCGATTATTTTTGCCTTGGCAAACCCAGTACCAGAGATTATGCCGGACTTAGCGAAGAAAGCTGGTGCGTTTATTGTGGCGACAGGAAGATCTGATTTTCCGAATCAATTAAATAATGTACTTGGTTTTCCTGGAATTTTCCGTGGGGCATTAGATAACAAGATAAAACAATTTGAGCAAAGAATGTTTGTAAAAGCAGCTTTAGCTTTGGCGAAATGTGTAAAAAAGCCAAGTGCAGACTACATTATTCCAAAGCCTTTTGATAAGGGTGTGGTAAAAGCTGTGGCAAAAGTTATAATATAAGTATTATCAGATTAACTAAAATAATATGAAAGGATTTGTAACAAATATAGAAAAAGAAACTTTAGAAAATGAAAATTTTAGAAAAGTTTTATTTACATCTCAGCACGGTCAGGTGGTTGTAATGAGCTTGCTTCCAAATGAAGAAATTGGTGAAGAGGTGCATGAATACACAGATCAATTTTTCAGAGTAGATAGTGGAGATGGAAAGGTAGTCATCGATGGAGAAGAAAGTATTATAACCAACGGTTCTGCTATTGTTGTACCAGCTGGTTTAAAACATAATGTAATAAATACTTCTAGCGAAAAACCTCTCAAGCTTTATACGATTTATATGCCACCACATCACAAGGATGGGATTATACATAAAACAAAATCAGACGCTGAAAATGATACAGCTGATCATCTATAAAATATATGTTAGAAAATCTAAAAGTAGAAAAAATAACAGGAATTGAATTTGCCTCTCAGAATGGTTTGGTTATTTGGAGAGAGGTTTGTGAGATTGGTCCTGTTGGCAATTGGCAAAAGACAGATTTTAAAGATGGAGATGCGGCTAGATTAAAATTATTGAGAAAAGAATTACAAGAGAAATATGGGGAAGAAGTAAAAATATAAAAAAAAGAAAGAGCGGGGCGCAAAGCGTCCCGCTCTTTCTTTTCATCTATTTTTCATGTAACCTTATTGTTATGAAAAATGATTTTGTAGGAATTTTAATAAATGGTGGAGTTGGGATTGTACCAACTGATACGATATACGGTATCGCCTGTTCAGCTTTTAAGGAAAAGGCACTAGAAAAGATTTTTGATTTAAAAGGCAGAGATGAAAACAAACCACCGGTTGTAATTGTTGGTGATATTTCTGATTTGGAAAGATTTGGAATTAAACTTTCTTCAAATGCAGAGAGATTTATCAAAAAGTATTGGCCAGGGAAAGTTAGTATCATTTTTGATGTTTCTCCAGAATTTCATTATCTAGATAAGAATCGTGGGTTGGCTATTCGTTTACCAAACGATGAAAGGGTTAGAAATTTTCTTAGGAAAACTGGTCCGCTTGCCACTTCCAGTGCGAATACTCAAGGTTTCCCTCCAGCAAAAAAAATTGAAGAAGCTAGAAATTATTTTGGAGACAAAGTAGATTTTTACGAAGATTTTGGAGAATTAGTTTCTGCTCCATCGACTATTGTTAAGATAAAAGGTGATAATATAGAAATTATAAGACAGGGTGCGGTAGATATCGTGTTATAATATCTTATATGAAAGACAAAATAATTATTTTTTCTGATGGATCTTCAAGAGGGAATCCTGGTCCAGGCGGATGGGGAGCTATCGTTGTTATGGAAGACAAAGTAACAGAGCTAGGCGGTAGAGAAAATCATACTACAAACAATAGAATGGAGCTTATGGGTGCAATAAAATCTTTGGAAAAAGTTGGTAAAAGTGTCAAAGAAATTATTGTAAACACTGATTCTTCCTATGTAATAAACGGAATTACAAAATGGGTTTATGGTTGGCAGAAAAATGGTTGGATAAGCTCAACAAAAGAAAATGTGGTAAACAGAGATTTGTGGGAAGAGCTTATAATAGTTTCTATTGGTAAAAAAATAAACTGGAATCATATTGCTGGGCATGCTGGAATTCCAGGTAATGAAAGATGCGATGAAATTGCCACTTCATTTGCTGATAATATTGAAATAAAGTTATACAAAGGATCTGTTTCTAAATACGGAGTGGATTTTATGCAGACGAAAGGTGAGGCTGGTGTAGCAAAAAAGAAATCAAAAAGTGGACCAGCATATTCATATTTGAGTTTGGTTAACGGAGTTTTGAATATTGATAGAACATGGTTAGAGTGTGAAAAAAGAGTGAAAGGTAAAAAAGGTGCTAAATATCAAAAAGCACTTTCTGAGATAGAGGAAAAAGAAATAATGAAAAAATGGGGAATCAGGTGAGTGATAAATCCTTTTATGTTTTTGTAGCCGGACTTATTTCGGCTATTTTTGTGAGTTCTTTTTGGAGGCTTGGCTTTTCTTTTTTCCTGTTTTTAATGTTGGTTTCTTTAGTATTGCTTGCTTACAGAAAATATTTTTTAATTGATATTTCTAAAGCACAAAAAATTTTATTATTTATAATATTTATTTTTAGTTTTGGGCTTGGCGTCTTGAGATATGAAATAAAAGATTTACCTAAAATAGATAAGACTTTAGAATCAAGTATAGGACAAAAAGTCTCCGTCATCGGTATTGTGGCTGAAGAACCAGGTATAAAAGAAAATAACCAAGAGCTTATTGTGGATTTTAAAACTATTTATAGTTCAACCAATGTTTTTGGTAGAGGGCTAATAAGTACAAATTTTTATCCAGAATTTAAATATGGGGATCTTGTAAGGATAGAAGGTAAGCTCGAAAAGCCAGAAAATATCTTGAAAGAAGACGGTAGGGAATTTGATTACATTTCTCATCTCGCCAAAGATGATATTAAATACAAAATATCTTTTGCAAAAGTTTCTCTTATTTATTCTGGTAATGGTAATTTCTTAAAAAGTTTTTTATTTAAAATCAAAAATGCTTTTTCTACAAATGTAGAAAAAGTGGTTTCTGAACCACAAGCCTCGCTTCTTGGTGGGATCCTTTTGGGTTCAAAAAGTGCTATGAGTAAAGATGTACAAAATAGTTTTCAGGTTTCTGGGCTTTCTCATATTGTAGCGCTTTCTGGTTATAATATTTCTATAGTTGCCGCGGCAATAATGAATGGCCTTTCTTTTTTGCCAAGAGCAATCTCCTTTGCAGGTGGTGCTGTCGGAATAATTCTTTTCGTGATAATGTCTGGCGCATCTTCGACTGCAGTGCGAGCAGGAATAATGTCACTTATATTGATTTTGGCCGGAGTGAGTCATAGAAAATATCTTATAGGAAGAGCGCTTATACTTGCTGGGGTTGTGATGATAATTATTAACCCAAAAATTTTGGTTTTTGATATTTCATTTCAACTTTCTTTTCTTGCGACCATAGCAATTGTTTACGTTTCACCGTTAATATCTCCAAAATTAAAATTTGTTACTGAAAAATTTGGACTAAGAGAAACGCTTTCTGGTACACTTTCTGCTCAACTTCTTGTTTTACCGTTAATACTTTATAAAATCGGAATGTTTTCTTTTGTGGCTATTCCAGCAAACCTTCTCGTATTGCTTGTGATACCGATAACTATGTTTTTTGGTTTTATTACTGGTATAGCAGGTTTTTTTGGAATTATTTTTTCATATCCCTTTGCTTGGATTTCCTGGGCGTTACTTACTTATATAATAAAAGTTTCAGAATTTTTTGCTATATTACCCTTTTCGCATATTATTTTACCAGTATTTCCTGTGTTGATTTTATTTTTGTTTTACGTTTTAATTTTTTTGTTCGTTTTGTATTTAAAAAAAACCACTAAATAAAATTACTCGGCAAACAATTTTGTTTGCCGAGTAATAGATTACAGTGCTTAGTGTGTTATACCGCACAAAAATCATCAAAATTTAGGTCGTTGTGTTCGTCCTTGAAAACCCCTCTCCTTTTGCAATGCTTTATAAAACCCCGGAATGCATTATCAAACTTTTCTTGAGCCACTGCTGTTAAAACACCTAATATGTTTGGGAAATCAGGAGCATCTTTTGCTAGTTTCTTTGCTTCACTCATAGACTTTTCTGCTGTGAGTGCTTTTTTAGTTATTCTTTTAAAAGCCGCTTTGAGTTCTGGATTCTTTTCACATTCAATCTTAAGTCTTGAAACAACTTCTTTGTTCACTGTATCCCTTTCGTTTTTAAATCATGGTTCCTTTAACACCTTAGCAAATTATTTTAATTTGGTAAAATGGTTGGGTGAAAAGTTTTTTTAAACATTTTAAATTAGTTTCTTTGTCAGTTTTACTTGTATTTAATCTTTTAATTTTCTATTCTGTTTTTGCAAATCAAAATGGCGTCTTAAAAATTGTTTTTTTAGATGTTGGACAGGGTGATTCTATTTTAATACAATCTCCATTGGGGAATCAGATGCTTATCGATGGTGGGCCAAATAAAAAAGTCTTGGAATCACTTGGGGAAATAATCCCTTTTTATGATAGATTTATTGATGCCGTAATCGCGACTCATCCAGATGCAGACCACATTGCTGGATTACCGGAGGTTTTGAAAAATTACAAAATAAGTAATTATTTTGATAGTGGGGATGAAGGTGAAACTAAAATAGCAAAGGAGCTTCAATTTGGAATAAAAGAAAATAATGTTCATTATGAAAAAATAAAAACAGGTTCACTTGTAGATCTTGGTGGGGGAGCGTACCTCAGAATTTTATCCCCAGTCGGAGATTTACAAAGCAAAGATACGAACACAGATTCAATTGTTGCTAAATTATATTTTGGAGATACTTCTGTACTTTTGACCGGAGACGCACCAGAAGAAATTGAAGATGACCTGGCAAAAAAATATGGTGCAGAGCTCAAGAGTCAAATATTAAAAGTCGCACATCATGGTTCAAAAAATTCTTTATCTGATTCTTTTATTTCCGCTGTCCAACCAGACTATTCAGTAATTTCTGTGGGGGAAGATAATAGATATGGTCATCCGCACAAAGAGGTTTTAGATTTTCTTGGAATAATTGAAACAAAGATATTAAAGACTTTTGAAACGGGGAATATCGTATTTGAAAGTGACGGATATAATTTGAAAGAAGTTAAATAATACAAAAGGCCGGTTCGCTTCGCGAACCGGCCTTTTGTATTTAATTTATTTTATTACCCCTGCTTTTTTCAATGTCGCAAAAGCCCCATTTTTCTGAATTGTCTTTATAGCTTTTGTTGAGATGTTTAAGACGAAAGTTTTTTTGAGCTCCGGAACATAGATTCTTTTTTTCTGTAGGTTTACGTATTTTCTTACTTTTCCTGTTGGATTGTATTGAGTAGCACGAGTCGCGTTGCTGTAACCGCCACCCATTATTGATCCCTTTTTAGTTATTGCACAAATTTTTGCCATATAATTGTTTTATTAATCAGTTTCAGTATGTTATCATAAAATACGTATTTAGCAAGTAGTATTTAATATTTCAGGGCTTTTATGGAAATAAATATAATTTTTCAATTAGTAATTCTTATCTTTTCAGTCATTATCCATGAAGTTTCTCATGGGGCGATGGCTTTATATTGGGGTGATAGGACAGCAGAATATGAAGGCAGACTCACTTTAAATCCCATTAAGCATATTGATCCGTTTGGTTCTGTAATATTGCCACTTATCCTTGTTCTCACTGGATCAAAGTTTCTCATAGGTTGGGCAAAACCGGTACCTTACAATCCTTACAATTTAAGAAATCCAAAAATTGCTGAGCCACTTATCGCTTTAGCTGGGCCAGCTTCCAATCTTTTTGTTGCACTTATTTTTGGACTTGTTATAAGATTTTCTTTTGCTTTAAGTTTTATTACCCCAGCACTCTTAAATATTTTTGCTTATGTTGTTCTTATAAATATTCTTCTTGCTATATTTAACCTTATACCTATTCCACCACTTGATGGTTCAAAAATCCTTTTTTCTTTTTTTCCAAATAGTAGATTTGCTTTTACACAAATCGCTTCAAGATACGGACTTTTGCTTATAATTGCTTTATTTTTCTTTTTGCCAAATTTATTTTCGGGTATTATAAACCCTATTGTTGGTTTTATCTTTAGTTTGATTACAGGAATAAGGTAGAATATAGAATTTGGAATATAGTAAAAACAAAAATACAGGTTTTCGCAAAGCGAAAACCTGTATTTTTTAATGGCACGATAACAACGCGACTGCGTTGTTATCGTGCCATTAATTACTTTCATTTCCTACTTTATAAACCTTATAATTTTTTATTAAACTTAGTTATCCGTATCATTTCCCATGTAATTTGTGTTGCCATCGCTTTTTTTAAAAGCTATAATATTCCTAATGATCAAGGAATCTAAATTTATTTTGATAATTGCTCTATCTCTTTTTGCGGGGGTTGCTTTTGCCTTTATTTCTAATAACTACAAACTTTCCCCACAGGATCCGCTGGTTAGTTTTCATTCTTTAAGCGATATATACAATCTCGCTGTTACAGGAGCGACATCAACTCCCACAGGTACGCTAAGTACTACATCTTCTCCTACAGCCACCACATCACATTCTACTTCTGAGATATATGTATTGTTGGCAAACATGGTAAAAAAACAAAATATAAATGATTATGATGTTGATGGTAATCCGTTAACAATTTTCGGTGTAGTTGGTTCTATGGCTGGTGGTGGTTCTGGTCCAGACGATATATCAAGTAGCACACCAAGCTCACTTACCCCCGCTTCACCAGCAGGTGTAGCCTCAGGGTATTCACTGTATGATATATTTTATCTTATAAGAGATGACGAAAGAATTGAGCCAAACCTCAACACTTTTCCAGAGTCTGGAACCCCTTCAAACACAATGCTTACTACAGAAGATATATATACTGTTTTATCAGAAAAGATTGCTGGTATAAAACCTTGGTATATAAAGCTAGGTCAAACACTTTTTGGTATAAGGGGAACTATGGGTTGTACAAGTAATGTAGATTGTACTTCTTTCCCAGGTTCAGCTTATTGTAATTATGTTGATTATAATAGTGCTTTTAAAGGATGTACATCTGCAGCGGAAAATGATTCATATTGTGAATTGGATGAACAATGTTTAAGTGGTTATTGCGATGTGAATTATAATTCGTGTCAGCCTGTCTCGAATAGACCTTGTAGTATTGATTCGGATTGTCCTACAGATTATATTTGTGACTCCTCCTTGAATCAAACAAATTTATGTATACCTAGTACTAATCGTGGTATTGGAATATCTTGTGAAAATAATTCCGTTTGTGCGAGTGGCGTTTGTGGTGTTTGTGATAATTTTGATTTTTATTGCCCAGTATGTGTTGTTGCTAGAGGCATAGGGGCACCATGTTCATCTAATAATGATTGCGATTCTACTTTTTGTGGATATGACTCAAATGTAAATCATTATTGTACGAGTGGTGTGAATGGATCATATTGTGATAATGGTAGTCAGTGCGCAAGCACATATTGTGATATGAATACTAGTCAATGTTCAGATTTTGTGTGCACTCAAAATTCTGATTGTGTAGGTAGGGGTGGTTACTGTGATTCAGGTACGCAAGTTTGTACAAATGGAGGGTTGGGTGCCTCGTGTGGTAGCGATGGCTACAATGAGTGTTCCTCGGGGTTTGACTGTGATACAGGGGTTACGTATAAATGTACTTATGTCTTACCTTGTCCATCTGGTTATTCTGATGCTGGAGCGGCTAATTTGAATCTGATTGGTGGCATTTGCGTTTTGAATGGATCAAGAAATATAGGTGAGAGTTGTATTAGTAATATAAATTGTCAAAGCAATAATTGCCCTACGGACGGAACATATGGTGTTTGTCAGTAATTTTTGATATTCAAGCATAGTTATTGGTGTAGAATATTCTACTCTTTGTTTCTAAATATTTTACATTTGTCTTTTTGAAAAAATATGTTAGTATGTTTTAACTTATCTCGGTCGTGAGATATGTTCATTATTAAGGCAAGAATGAGTAATCGACTTCAGCGCTCTAAATGGGCACCTATATGCTGATTTTGGTGAAGAATTCAGTATTGCCACAGTAGAAAAAAGTACAAAGGTTTTGCCCTTGTTGTTTTTTTCTATTTATTATTAGAAATTAACGAGCAAAATGTTTTTTAAAACATTTTGCTTATTGAAAATAAATCGTGCCTACAATAAATCAGTTAATAAAAAAGAATAGAAAAACTGCCCCAAGAAAACCAAAGGCGGTGGCTCTTATGCGTGGTTTTAATACATTGGAAAACAGACCAACAAAAAGTCTTTCTCCATTTAAGAGAGGTGTATGTACAAAGGTTACAACAAAGACTCCAAAGAAACCAAACTCAGCTATCAGAAAAATCGCAAGGGTAAGACTTACAAATGGTATGGAGGTTACTGCTTACATCCCAGGTATGGGTCACAACTTACAAGAACACTCAGTTGTGTTACTTAGAGGAGGAAGAGTAAAAGACGTCGGTGTTAGATATACTATTGTAAGAGGTGTGCTTGATGCCGGAGGAGTAGAAGGAAGAAAGAAAGGTCGTAGCCAATACGGTGCAAAGAGACCAAAAGCAGCAAAATAATTAAACAGATTCAAGAAACAGGATTCAAGATTCAAGAATAATTCGTAAGAATTTAATTCATGAATCATAAATCTTAAATCATGAATCTATTCAAAAACCATGAGAAGAAAACTTAAAACAAAAAAAGCGTTAGCTCCTGATTACAAATATAGTTCAGAAAAAGTTTCAAAGCTTATCAACTATATGATGTACAGTGGAAAGAAAAGTGTTTCAGAAAGAAATATTTATAACTGTTTTGATATTATAAAAGAAAAAGCAAATGTAAAAGATCCAGTGGCCCTTTTTGAGCTTGCACTTTCAAATACTGCTCCAAATATGGAGGTTAAATCTAAAAGAGTTGGTGGTGCCAACTATCAGGTTCCTATGGAAGTCCGCCCATCTAGAAGAGCCGCTTTATCTATGAAATGGATTATAGAAGCCGCAAGAAGCAAGAAAGGTTCTACTATCGCAAACAGACTAGCAGATGAAATAATCGCTGCTTCAAAGAATGAAGGTGAAGCTGTGAAGAAGAGAGAAAATACACACAAAATGGCTGAAGCTAATAAGGCTTTTGCTCATTTTGCTTGGTAAATTTATAATCTTTTTGACAAATTTCTTCGCTGTAGGCTACGTTTGCTCCCGCGCAGTACCTCAAGTACAGCTTGGTCACAAGCCTCGCTTCCGCCTCGAAATTTGTCAAAAATATTTATAAATTACTTCAAACGAAGTTTGAAAAATACTCAGTATAAATATTTAGAAACATAATTTATTAAAATAAAAAATGAAAAGAGATTATCCATTAGAAAAAGTTCGTAATTTTGGAATCATCGCCCATATCGATGCTGGTAAGACAACAACCTCTGAAAGAGTTTTGTATTACACAGGTTCACAACACAATATCGGTGAGGTTCATGAAGGTGAAACCACTACCGATTGGATGGAACAAGAAAGAGAAAGAGGAATCACTATTACCTCAGCTGCTATTACTTGTTTTTGGAATCCTAGCTATATGCCGAAAGGGGATGACAGCAAAAAAGTAAGATTTAATATTATCGATACTCCTGGGCACATCGACTTCACAGCAGAGGTTAAGAGATCTCTTAGAGTTCTCGATGGTGCTGTTGTCGTGTTTGATGGAGTTGCAGGTGTTGAGCCACAATCAGAAACAAACTGGAGATATGCTGATGAAGGTCAGGTTCCAAGAATTTGTTTTATAAATAAATTGGACAGAATGGGCGGATCTTTTGAAAGATCATACCAATCTATTCTAGAAAGACTTACAAAAAATGCTGTAAGAATGCAACTTCCTATTGGTACAGAATCAGATTTCAATGGAATTGTGGATCTTTTGAAGATGAAAGCTTTTGATTTTGAAGGAGACATGGGAGAGAAAGTTATCGAAATCCCAATTCCAGCAGATATGCTTGAAGATGCGAAGAAATACAGAGCTGAGCTTATTGAAAAAATCGTTGAAAATGACGAAAAGCTCATGACAGAATATCTTGAAGGAAAAGAAATTTCTATCGAAGATTTAAAAAGAACTTTGAGAAAAGCAACTATTGCAAATACTATCGTTCCTGTTTTTGCTGGTTCTGCTTTGAAAAATAAAGGTGTTCAGCTCGTGCTTGATGGAGTCGTGGAATATCTTCCATCACCACTTGATATTCCAGCTATAAAAGGAATCAATCCAAATACTGGATTGGAAGTCCTTAGACACGCTTCAGATGAAGAACCATTTACAGCTCTTGCTTTCAAATTACAGAATGATCCTTTTGTTGGTCAACTTACATATTTTAGAGTTTATTCTGGAAGTATTTCTGCTGGTACATATATTTACAACTCAACAACTGGTGAAAAAGAAAGATTGGGAAGAATCGTCCGTATGCACGCAAACGACAGGGAAGATGTGGAAACAGTTTTCGCTGGAGAAATAGCTGCAGCCGTCGGTCTTAAAGGCGCGAAGACATCTCATACGCTTTGCGATGAAGAAAATCCTATCTTATTAGACCAAATCGTATTCCCAGAACCAGTTATTACTTTGAGAATTGAACCAAAGACAAAAGCCGACCAAGAAAAAATGGGTTTTGCTTTGAAGAAACTTTCAGATGAAGATCCAACATTTAAAATTAAATCTGATCAAGAAACAGGAGAAACTGTTATGGCGGGTATGGGAGAGCTTCACCTTGAAATTCTTGTAGATAGAATGAAAAGAGAATTTAATGTTGAAGCGAATGTCGGTAAGCCACAAGTTGCCTATAAGGAAACTATTATGGGTGAAGCTGAGAAAGAAGAAAAATATGTTAAGCAGTCTGGAGGTAAAGGACAATACGGTCACGTTCTTCTTAAGATCAAACCGATGCAACCTCTTGAAGAAGGCGCGAAAATTCCTAAGAACGTTAAGAGATATGATGAGTTTGAATTTATTGATTCTATTAAAGGAGGTGTTATCCCACAAGAATTCATTCCTGCAGTTGAAAAAGGTGTTCGTGAAGCTATGGACAGAGGTATTCTTGCTGGGTACAAACTTGTAAATGTATCTTGTGAACTTACTTTCGGTTCTTACCATGATGTTGACTCTTCAGAAATCGCATACAAGATTGCCGCTTCTATGGCTTTCAGAGATGCTGCTGTCAGAGCAAAGCCTGTGATTCTTGAACCTATCATGAAAGTTGAAGTTATTACACCAGAAAAATTCATGGGAGATGTATCTGGAAGCGTGAATTCAAGAAGAGGTCAGATAACAGAAATGTTTGATAGGGGAATGAATAAAGTTATTCACGCGAAAGTTCCCCTTGCTGAAATGTTTGGATATGTTACGACTCTTAGATCTTTGTCAGAGGGAAGAGCTTCATCTACTATGGAGTTTGACCACTATGAGGTTGCTCCACCAAACGTTGCAAAAGCTATTATTGAATCTAGAGGTGCTGGTTCAGCGCCGGTAAGTAAAAACTAGAATATAATATTAAGAAAACACAAAAGGTGGGTTTGCGAAGCAAACCCACCTTTTATGTTTTAAGCCGTATTCGGTTGACTTTACTTTTTTCTTTTGCTATTATTCGTGGTACGCGTTTTATGCGCTTTTTTAGTTGCCTATAGTTTTTTACTATGGCAAACGGGCTGCATTTATAAGCGTAATTTATAAGTTTCCCAGTCCACCGGAAGGTGAATGATGGGAGTTAATTTTTTAGCTGGTTTTATGGGCAGAGTAAGCGTTCTCGCGCACTCCGCTTTAAAAATCAGCAACAATAAAAAATATGGCACAAGAATTCGAAAGATCAAAGCCACATGTAAACGTGGGTACTATTGGTCACATTGACCACGGTAAGACAACATTGACCGCTGCAATTACGCACGTTCAAGCATTAAAAGGTTTGGCAAATCCTATCGCTTATGATCAGGTTGCTAAAGCGTCAGAAAAAGATGGTAGAAGAGATTCAACAAAAATCATCACTATTGCTATTTCTCACGTTGAATATTCATCTGATGCAAGACACTATGCTCACGTGGACTGCCCAGGACACGCCGACTATGTTAAAAACATGATTACTGGTGCCGCTCAAATGGACGGTGCTATTCTTGTTGTCTCTGCTGTTGATGGTCCTATGCCTCAGACAAAAGAACACGTTCTTTTAGCAAGACAGGTTGGTGTTCCAAAGATCGTTGTATTCTTAAACAAGTGTGATCTTGTTGATGATGCAGACCTTCTAGACTTAGTTGAAGTTGAAATCAGAGAACTTTTGACAAAATACAACTTTGACGGAGATAATGCTCCTATAATCAGAGGTTCAGCTACAGGCGCTTTGGCTTGTAAGTCAGCTGATGAACCAGGTGCAAAATGTATTACAGACCTTATGACAGCTTTGGATACTTATATCCCTATGCCTGTTAGAGACGTTGATAAGCCATTCCTTATGCCTATTGAAGACATTTTCTCTATCGAAGGAAGAGGAACTGTTGTTACAGGTAGAATCGAAAGAGGTACTATCAAAGTTGGTGAAGAAGTTGAAATTGTTGGTATAAGACCAACAGCAAAATCAACAGTTACTGGTATTGAAATGTTTAATAAACAACTTCAAGACGGTAGAGCTGGAGATAATGCTGGTATCTTGCTTAGAGGTACAAAGAAAGAAGACGTCACAAGAGGTCAGGTTCTTTGTAAACCAGGAACAGGAAATCCACACACAGAATTTGAAGCTGAAGTTTATATCTTGAAGAAAGAGGAAGGTGGAAGACACACTCCATTCTTCTCAGGTTATAAGCCACAATTCTATATCAGAACAACAGACGTTACCGGAGATGTTACATTGGCAACAGGAGTTGAAATGGTTATGCCAGGAGATACAGTTACTTTCAAAGTCAAATTGGTAAACCCAGTTGCTCTTGAAGACAAGATGAGACTTGCTATCAGAGAAGGAGGAAAGACTGTTGGTTCAGGTGTTATAACAAAAATCGTTGCGTAAAAATAGTTTCTAGTCAAGAATTTTTGGCTAGTAAACGAAACCCCGATTATGACTGAAACAAAAACAACAAAAAAGAATACTAAGAGTACATTAAAAACAAAAGTTTCAAAGGCATCTGCGAAGGAAGAGGTTGTTCCTATGCTTAGGATAAGAGTAAGAGCTTACGACAGCAAGGTTCTAGACGCTTCCGTTAAACAGATCATTGAAACAGCTATGAGACACGATGTAAAAGTCGTTGGTCCAGTGCCGTTGCCTACAGAGATTAAGAAATATACAGTCAACAGAGCATCTTTCGTCTACAAAAATGCGCGAGAACAATTTGAGATGAGGATACACAGAAGACTTATAGATATTATTAGTCCTTCAGCAAAGGTAGTAGAAGCACTCACAAACTTGAGTTTACCATCAGGTGTGAATATTGATGTAAAAATGGTTTAAGGTAGATTATTAAACGCACCGCGATTATAATTTTATAAACCAAACATCTTCTTAACTAGATTAAGGAGGTGTTTGGATTTATAGTTATATGAAAAACGCGCTCTGCTTAAAAAACTGAAATGAAATTTATACTAGGAATAAAACAAAATATGACCCAGATCTTTGATGAGAAGGGAAATGTACATCCGGCAACTATATTGTCGGCTGGACCAATTTCTGTAACTCAAATAAAAGATAAAAATATCGATGGATACTCAGCTGTTCAGGTTGGGTTTGGGCAGAAGAATGAAAAAAATATAAATAAAGCTGTTGCAGGACACTTAAACGGTCTTAATGCTAGATTTATTAAAGAATTTAGAGTGGAAGATACATCCACTGTAAAAGTTGGGGACAAAATGGATTTGTCTCTCTTTTCTGCTGGAGATGTCGTAGAGGTTTCTGGAATAACAAAAGGAAAAGGATACCAGAGCGTTATCAAGAGACACGGATTTAAAGGTCAGCCAAGAAGTCATGGTCAGAAGCATTGTGAAAATGCACCAGGTTCTATTGGTGGAGGTCTCAGAAATAAAGTTCCAAAAAATATGAGAATGGCGGGTAGAATGGGTGCGGATAGAGTTACAATCAAGAATCTTAAAGTTCTTGGGGTCGACTTAGAAAACAATCAGCTTTTAATAAGCGGTGCTATTCCTGGAAGAAGGGGTACTCTTATAGAAGTTGTGTCTTGTTAGAAACTAAACAATAAGAAAATACTATGAAAACAGAAGAAAAAATAAAGAAAGTGAAAGTTGTTAAGGTTTCTAAAAAGACTGTTAAAAAGTCAGCTGAGAAACCAGAGAAAAAAGTTTTGGCAGAAATTGGAGATGCTAAAGTTTACTCCCAAAAGGGAGTAGAAATAGATACCGTAAAATTGCCAGAGAATATTTTTGGACTTTCATGGAATGCAGACTTGGTACACCAAGTTGTTGTATCTATGCTTTCAGACGCCAGAGTTATTTATGCTCACACACAAGACAGAGGTGAGATAAGAGGAGGAGGTAAGAAACCATGGAGACAAAAAGGTACAGGTAGAGCAAGACACGGTTCATCAAGATCACCGATCTGGGTTGGTGGAGGTATTGCTCACGGTCCAAATGGTTTGAAGAATTACGGAAGGAAAATAAACAAAAAAATGAAAGCAAAAGCTCTTTTTACAATTCTCTCAAAGAAATTTAGAGATGGGGAAGTTGTCTTTGTGGACAGATTTGAAATTGAAAAACCAAAAACAACAGAAGCTATTGCTATACTTAAAAACCTAAGCAAAGTAGCAACAACCATTCTTACAAAAAAGAAAAACAGTGCTATTATTGCAACAGCAAGTAAGAACCCAGTTTTCGAAAAGAGTTTTGCAAACTTGGGTAATGTTACTGTAGATGAATTCAGAAATATCAATCCTATAGATTTGATGAATACAAAATATCTTGTTATTGAAAATCCAGCGGAATCAATAAAGTTTATCAGCAATAAAATGGCAAAAGCTAAATAATCAATCACTACCATGACTAAAATTAAAGATTATAAGGCTCTTATAAAGAAACCAAGAATTACTGAAAAAGCAGGTATTAAATCAGAATCAGAAAATGTTTACACTTTTGAAGTTTCTTCCAAAGCTACAAAAGCAACAGTTAAGAAAGCCGTTTCAGAAATTTATAAAGTAAGTCCAGTTAAAGTAAATATCATTAATCTTCCTTCGAAGAAAGTATATTCAAAAGGAAAGGTTGGTGTGAAATCTGGAGTCAAAAAAGCGGTCGTCTTTTTGAAAAAAGAAGATAAAATAGCATTCATATAAAAATACCATGAAATCATATAGACCAACGTCACCTTCAAGAAGAAATATGACCACTGTTACTTACAGGGGTGTTTTGACTGCAAGTTCACCAGAAAAATCTTTGACAAAGGGATACAAGAGAAATGTCGGTAGAAACAACAGAGGAAGAATCACTGTTAGACACAAAGGAGGCGGTAATAAAAAGCTTTTTAGAGCCGTAGATTTTATGTATGACAAAAAAGATATTCCTGCAAAAATTCTTTCTGTTGAATACGATCCTTACAGAACAGGTTTTATTGGACTTGTTTCTTACGGCGATGGAGAAAAGAGATACGTTCTTTTGCCAAAGGAAAGTTTGGCTGGAGAAAGTTTCTTAGTTTCAGAAACAGCTGAAGTAAAGCTGGGTAATAGACTTCCACTTAGCAAAATACCAGTAGGTACTTTTGTTTACAATGTTGAAATAAAGAAAAACGGCGGATCAAAGCTTTGTAGATCAGCAGGAAATTGCGGACAAATAATTGCAAACGATGCTGGTTATGCTCACATTAAACTTCCATCAACTGAAGTTAGAAAAATACCAGAAGGTGCTTGGGCATCTGTTGGTAGAGTTTCAAACGATGAAAAATGGCTTGTAAATGTCGGTAAAGCTGGAAAATCTAGACACATGGGTATTAGACCAACTGTCAGAGGATCTGTTATGAACCCTTGTGACCACCCATATGGAGGAGGTGAAGGAAGACAGGGTAGAGGTTTGAAGAGAGCAAAGACTTTATGGGGTAAACCAGTCGGTAAAGGCCAGAAGTCTAGAACTCCAAAGAAATATTCAAATTATCTCATCGTTTCAAGAAGAAAAGTCGGTAAAAAGGCTTAAATCTCATAAACAAATAAACAAAAAATCACCCGTTTATAACGAGTGATTTTTTGTTTGACACATTGACATTTTCGTTTTAATAAGTAGTATAAATTATGGATTTTAGTGTTAGGAATGTTGTTTGTTAACCAAGAAAGAAAGGTAGGGTAGAGTTATGATTAGAAAATACTTCCAGGGGATGTTGTATCCCTTGCTTCGCGTATTGATACAGAAGTTCGGAACCCCGTTTCATATTTATGATGAGGCGGGGATAAGGATGGCTTGCCAGAGGCTGAAGAAAGCCTTTGACGGAATTCCTTTCAGGAATTATTATGCCGTCAAGGCAAATCCAAATCCTGCAATCCTCGAAATTATTCAATCAGAGGGTTTCGGTTTCGACTGTAGCTCTGTGCCGGAAGTTATGCTTGCTCGCCATTTGGGAGCTAGTAGTAGAGACGTAATGTTTACGTCGAACAATACTTCATACGATGAGTTTCGATTTGCTGTTCAAAAAGGCGGAAAAGAATGCGGATGCATATTGAATTTGGACGATATTACTTTGGTATCAAAAGTGCCGGGTAAATTCCCCCATACAATATGTTTTCGTTACAATCCGGGCGATAGAAGAACAGGCAATGAAATTATCGGTAAACCGTTGGAAGCAAAATACGGAGTGACTCATGATCAGATTGTCGAAGCTTATCGTTTGGCAATAAAATGCGGTGCGAAAAGATTCGGTCTTCACACTATGATATGCTCGAACGAGCTTAACGGTGATTATATGGTCGAAACAGTAAAGATGCTTCTAGATGTTGTGCGAATGATATCCAAGGAGCTCGGCATCAAGTTTGACTTTATAAATATGGGAGGTGGAATCGGTATCCCATACAAGCCAGAACAGAAAGAGGTAGATATCGAGAAAATGGCGGAAGAGATCAAGGTTCTCATGTTTGCTTTCAACGATGAAAAAGGCTACATGCCAGAACTCAATATGGAGTGTGGGCGGTTTATCACCGGTCCTCACGGGGTTCTCATCACGAAAGTGATCAATCATAAGCACATTTACCGTGAGTATGTCGGTGTCGATGCGTGCATGTCGTCTCTTATGCGACCGGCACTATACGGTGCTTATCATCACATCGAAGTATTGTGTGCTCGTGGTCGGCCTATTAAATTCCGAGATCAGGTGGTGGTGGATGTTACCGGTTCGCTTTGCGAAAATAACGACAAACTCGCTGTTCAAAGATTGCTGCCGAAAACTGAAACAGGGGACATCATGGTAATTCAAGACACAGGTGCTCACGGTATTGCGATGTGTTTTAATTACAATGGACGTCTTCGTCCCGCGGAGTTTTTGCTCCATGTGGATGGCAGTGTGTCCATGATCTCTCGGGCGGAAACACCTCAGGATCTGTTTATGAGGTATAAAAAGGAATTGGTTCACAGTTAACCTCCAAAGGAGAGTTATGCACGAGCGGGTCGAGTACGACCCGCTCATTTTTTTGTAATTTATTCCAAGGTTGACAAAACTCAAAAAATATATAGTATTACAAGGTTATTTACCAAGTGGTGATAACACAGTTCATTCACAATATGTAGGAGAAATAGTATGAGAGAGACTTACTTACCACCAGGTGGGAAGAATGCGTTTCAGGAGATAAAGAAAAAACGTAAAGAGGCTGAAGCAAAGGGAATTAAGATTATTAATCTTTCCATCGGCCAACCAGCCGGGTCTGCGATTTACGACGCAATGAGGATGTGTTCGGAGGCCGTTCTTCACAAAGAACGGATTATGCATGAATACCAGGACAATGATTGCCCGGCATGCCCGCCTTTTGCGCAGCGCTTTGTACAAGCACACGTTCGTGTGGACCTGGGTAAATGCAAAGACGTTTCTTTTCTTCCGACTCCCGGTACCAAGCCGATGCTTCCACTCATTATGTTGGCTTGCGGCGCTGGGGATCGTTCAAAAGATGCGATATCTGTTTCCGGTATGACAAAACCCGGTTACGGAGTTCCTGCTACGTGGGCAGGATATCTCGGGGTAAATTATTCAGCCCTGAGGACAGACATTCGGAACCAGTTCCTGTTTACGACTAGGGACATTCAAAGAAGAACGGATCTCGTGATGATGAATTATCCTCACAATCCGACCGGGCAAATCTCTTCTCGGGAATATCTGCGGAAGATTTGTCGGTACTGCGAAAGACACAATATCCGGTTGTTTAACGACGCCGCATATGCAATCCTGGCGGATGATGAACATTACACGCTCACTGATGTGGCGGTGGAATTCAAAAACCTGTCATGGGCTGAAGCGTTCTCTGCATCGAAGGCAGGGAATTTTACCGGATGGCGTATTGGGACGATTGCCGGTTCGCCGGACTTCGTTACCGATATTGCTACCATCAAGGGTAACACCGATAGCGGGTTCTTCGCACCAGCGGCAATTGGCATACTTCATGCCTTTGAATATGCTGAAGGGCGCAAGGAAATCGACAAGGTATCGGCGATCTACAAGCTTCGCAGGGATCTGTTGATTAAGACCCTTGTGAATTACGGGATGGTTCCAGCAGTCGATCCAAAAGCTGGTTTCTTCTGCACCTTCAAATGTCCCCAAAAGGCGTTTGGAATTCGGATACATGATTCGGAGCAGTTCAACAATCTTATGATTGAACGCACGGGTGTACTCGGGGTGCCTTTTGACCCCTATGTACGCTTCGCTGTCGTCGAAGACGTTGAAGCCATGCTCCCTGACATTGAAAATGCATTCGCTCTTGCGAATGTGGTTTCCTAAAAACCTCTGTGTCGCGCCGTCGCCTGTTTTTCAGGCGGCGGTTTTTTTATAAATACATGGCACGATAACAACGCGGTCGCGTTGTTATCGTGCCATGTGTTTTATTGAGATGGAGCCTTGCCTGTCCGTTTCGGGAGGGGGAATTCAAAAAAGCTTCTCCTCAGGGAGAAATTGACATTTACTTTTTATAATGTAGTATATTTTCAGGAGGTCAGAGTGTTTTGACCCGTTTAAGTTAATTGAAATATTGGAGGTACAGATTGAACAGTTCAAATAATCAAGGGGTTTTTTCTTTGGGTAGCATTAATCTACTCGTAAAAATCGGCAATGCAATCCTACCGTATGCTATCAAGATGGATGGTCGCGGTCGGACTGGTGGTTTCCTTACAATCATCAATAAATACGGTGCCGTGGTCGCGGTTATTCTTTTCGGCGAAGTTAAGGACCTGGAAAAAGCAAATGAATTTCGCCATAACAGCACGAAAAAATCGTTGCGGCTGGTTTTACACAGCGAACATGTTTCTGGTTTTCAGTCTATGAATGCGGCTATTAAGGATTATTACGGAAGCATTCGAGATAGATATGGAAACATCTACGGTTTTTCCGGTTTTAATCAAGAAACGGACGAAGCTTTTTCTGCGGCTTGTGCATTCGGTATTGATAAGGAAAGTATGCCTCAAAGCCTGCAGGATCAAATTGCAGAAATCAGTAGCAATCCGCATCTTTGGGAACTTTGTGAAATCGCCGGGAACTTCGATTATTTCTCCGGTAGAATATAAAGTTCTTTTATTTCAACACGCGCAGGCCAGTCCTGTGCGTTTTTTTTATGTTATAATTTTGATATGGAACATTTAATTTTCTTTGGATTGTTGATTTGGATAAGCTTTGTGATGGCAAAGTTAGAAATAAATATAGAAGGGGAGAATGGTTGGGCAAAGAATTTACCGACATGGAGATTGCCACCAAGCCACTGGGTAAGCAAAGTATTTTTCGGAGGGAAAGAAGCTACCGGATATCACTTATGGCTTAATTTATTTGAATACTCATTTGTGCAGTTGGTTTTTGTCTTTATTCCATTTAGTTGGAATATCGAGTTTCGTTTAATTTCTTTTGTTTTTCTTTTGTGGGTTATCGAGGATTTTTTATGGTTCTTAATAAATCCAAAATACGGTATAAGGAAATTTAATAAAAAATATATACCTTGGCACGAGCGCGTATGGTGGATCTTTGCTCCAAGAGACTATTTTATTCTTGCCTCAGTAGGTATTCTTTTTTACTTATTATCTTTTTATGTAATTTAGTATGTTTGCTATTTTATGAAATATAGTGTAATATACTATACATAAAGGCTTAAGACAGCAGGTGACCGAAAGGTCATAATCCCTAATCCATGAAGGTGGTCGGGCAAGCCTGCCGAGGTCAAAACTCTAATGTTAGAGGCCTTTAATTTATTAAAGGTCGATTTTTATTTTTAGAAAAAAACATTCATGCCGGTAACAAAAGCAAAAAAAGCAGAGTTAGTAGAAGAAATAGCGAAAGCTATTAAAGGTGCGAAGTCTATCGTTTTTGTAAATTTCCACAATTTGGTAGTTGCAGACGATATGGCGATGAGAAGAGCTTTGAGAAAAGAAGGCGTTGGATATTTGGTTGTAAAAAAGACTCTTGCAAAGAGAGCTCTTAATGAAGCCGGAATCACTGGTACTATGCCAGAATTCGTAGGAGAACTTGCTATAGTTTATGGTGAAGATCTTACAGCTCCAGCTCGTGAGTTTTATACTTTCCAAAAGAAATATAAAGACAGTGTAAAAATTGTCGGAGGTGTATTTGAAGGAAAATATATGACTCTAGAGGAAATGACAGCAATTGCTGCTATTCCATCTCAAAAGACTTTGTACGCCCAGTTTGTAAATCTTATCAATTCTCCAATACAGAGATTTGCTGTGGTTTTGGATCAAATTGCGAAGACAAAGACAGTATAAAGTTAGATTATAAATTAATTAATTAAAAATTATGGAAGACGTAAAAGTAGAAGTCCCTGCTAAATTCAAGGATTTAGTTGCGACAATAGAAACCATGTCAGTTATCGATCTTCATGAGCTTGTAAAAACTCTTGAAGCTAAGTTTGGTGTATCAGCTGCAGCCGTTACTACTGCTGGTCCAGCTGTTGCTGCCGAAGCTGCAGAAGAAAAGTCAGCTTTTAAAGTTGAACTTACAGATGCAGGTGCTCAGAAAATAGCTGTTATAAAAGCTGTAAAAGAAGCTTTAGCTCTTGGACTTAAAGAAGCTAAAGATCTAGTAGACGGCGTTCCTTCAGTCTTAAAAGAAGATATGAAGAAAGAAGAAGCTGAAGCTCTTAAGAAAGCTGTTGAAGCTGCTGGAGGTAAGGTTACTCTTAAATAAGAAAAAGGGTTTAGTGAAAATATGGAAAAGGCGGGTTTTCGCTTCGCGAAAACCCGCCTTTTCTTATGATTTTGTTTGGTATATAATGTTTGTATGTCAGCTTTAAACATATTATTCGGTAGTCAAGAGAGGGTAAAGATTATGCGTTTATTTCTTTTTAACACAGAAGAGATTTTCGATGTAGATTCTATTTGTGCAAGATCAAAAGTGAGTAAGTCAAAAACGAGAGCCGAGCTTTCAGTACTTGATAAAGCCGGTTTAGTTAAAAAGAAAATATTTTTTAAAGTTATTACAAAAAAAGTTCGTGGTAAAGTCATCGAACAAAAAAAGAAAACTCAAGGTTTTGTGTTGGATTCAAACTTCCCATACATGACAACTTTCAAACAACTCCTAGTAAATACTTCAAATCTTGAAGGAGGGGATATAGTTCACAGATTATCTAAATCCGGAAAGCTAAAAATGCTTATCTTATCAGGTATTTTTATTCAAAATTCAGATAGCAGAGTAGATATACTTATTGTTGGTGACAGAGTAAACAAAAGCACATTAGATAGGGCAATAAAGTTAATAGAATCAGAAATCGGTAAAGAATTGACCTATGCATATTTTGAAGTTTCAGATTTCGAATACAGACTTCAGATGTATGACAAGCTAGTAAGAGACATCTTAGATTATCCTCACGAAGTTTTACTTGATAAAATATCACTCTAAATAAGGCTGTTTTTTCTATTTTGGCTTATCCACACACTATTTGTATTTTTAAACTCCAAGGTGATATAATTATAAAGTAAATATGGTCGTTTATTGTTATTGAAATAGTTTGTTTTAGTTAATTTATTAGTTAATTTGTTATTAAAATAATATATGAATATAGTTTCATTAGGTGATACATTGGGTGCTTCTTTGAATGAAATGTGGATAGGTATAATTAGCTTCTTACCAAATCTTATTATTGCGATTTTGATTGCTATAATCGGTTTTGTTATCGGTGCTATACTTTGCAAGCTCGTAGCTCAGCTTATCAAACTTACAAGAGTGGACAGCGCTCTAAAAGCTGCTGGAGTTGAAAAGTTTGTTGAAAAAGCTGGTTTCAAGTTAGACACGGGTGCTTTTATAGGAGCTATTGTTAAATGGTTCTTCATAATCGTATTCTTGGTTGTTTCTTTCGATATACTAGGCCTTAGAGAAGTTACAGATTTCTTGAAGAATAGTGTATTAGGATTCTTACCAAAGGTTTTTGTATCAGCAATCATAATCATAGTAGCTGCTCTTATTGCAGAAGCTATGCAGAAACTAGTTGTTGGTACAGCTAAAGCTACAAATAGCAAATCTGCAAATTTGGCAGGTACTATTACAAAATGGGCTATTTGGCTTTTTGCTATATTAGCTGCTGTTTCAAATCTACAAATATTAAACGATTTGATTAACCCTCTTTTCCAAGGAGTAGTTACTGCAGTCGCTCTAGCTGTCGGTCTAGCATTTGGCCTTGGTGGTCAGGATGCTGCAGCAAGATATATTGAAAAGGTGAAAGGTGATATCTTTCATAAATAAGAATTAGTATATTGTATAAACATAGCAAAAGGGGTTTCGCTTCGCGAAACCCCTTTTGCTATATTCACTTGAGAATCTGGTTTAAAATTATTTAATATATATTTATATATGTTATAATTTATCTAGTTTATTAACCAACTTTATTTTAATAACAAATGAAAAAGTATTTTATCATTTTGGGACTAGCGTTTTCTATTTTTGGTTTTGTTAATATTAATGCTCAGGAGTTGCCTAATGACTTAGAAGAATTATTAAATTCACCCGAAAGTACCAACGGTGTTGACTGTTTTGATTATTATAAATTCCAAAGTGTTCAGGTAAACGTCGGCCCAGATAAAAGCAATTATTCTAGTGGGGAAACAGTTAATTTTTTTGGTAAACTTGAAAACCAAAACTCCTCTCCAGTGTTCAACGGCTATGTATATGTAAGAATTTCAGAAAAAAATCCAAATTATATAAAAGAGGGTCACAACATAGCAGATGAGTTTATTGCCCTAGGCCCGGTTGCTATAGATGCTTCTTCCACAAAACCTATATCTTTTTCATGGAAAATACCAGAGAATCTAAAAACAGGGGGCTATACTGCTGACTATTTCTTTTCAGTAAACAAAAAATTTAATCTTGGCGGTCTCCCTTTCACAAATGAGATTATTGTCGGTAATTCATATTTCAATATTGCCTCAGAAAAAATGGGGAATGTTTATTTTGATAAAGCTACGACGAAAGTAAATGACGTAAAATATAATCACATAGGTGAATGGCCAATGATTCCGAAAGGAGAGAAGGTGAATATTTCTCAGTCGATTGTAAATTCACTAAAACAAGATGCCACTTCTGAGATAACATATGATTTATATTTCTGGGATAGTCTTAATCAAAAAGATTTAATATCAACGAAAAAGGAAACTGTTACTCTTAAAGCTTTAGAAACAAAAACTCTTTCATACGAAATATCAAAAGTAGAAAAGAGCGTTTACTATCTTCAGATAACAGCAAAGAATAGTAATGGTACAAAATCTGTTGTAAATATTAGGACAACGTCAGATTTTGGTACACCAAGAATAAACTATTTTGGTTTGAATAATTTTCCCATAGAAAAAGGTGCTACATCAACCTTATTTTTCTGTTATCACAATACCTCAAACAATACTTCCACAGGCACGGCTGTTCTTATCGCTGAAGACAGAGCAGGGAACAAAATAGCAGAAGCAAAATATGACGGGACTATATATTCTTCAGTTTCTGCAGAAAAGACAGATTTTACTGCTTTATCAAAATTAGATTACGTGAAGCTTGAACAGAAAATGTATGACGACAAAAATAATCTTATTGATCAAGAAGAAATTGTTTATGATGCATCATCAATTAAAGAACCCGCGCAGACTTCAGTAAATAAAATTAATCTTTTGTCTGTATATATTACAGTTTTTTTATTAATCTTTGGTTTGCTACTTTTCTTTATTAGACCAATTAGGAAAAATAAAAATCTTTGTCTTGTGATTTCTGCAATATTGATTATTCTTATTTTTGTTTTGGTTTTGGAGTTATTTGGTACAGAGTTTGTGAAGGCTCAGTCCACAATATCAAATTTCCAAAAGTCTCAAAGTGGAACTATCGCAAAGCCTTTTTCAATTGGATATTCTGGAAAAAGAGTAAATGAGGTTTACAAAGGGTCTGCACAATATGTCTATACTATAGAAACAACCGCGACATCTTCATCATTGAAAATGGGAGATACTTTGGGTTTTTGGGGTCGTTCTTTAGGTGAATTTAATGGTGTTGGTGGTTCAATGGATACCCCATTTTTAGGGCAAACAGATTCCTATTCTGTACCAGGTAATACGCCGCCTTGGATTATAGGATTAGATGCTGCAAGATGGGAGTCGATTGTAGAACCATCAGCCAGAAAGGGCTGGTGTGTTGGAGGTACCGGTTGTGTTGGTGGAGCTTATGGTACAGATGGTTTGGTCAGTACTTATAAAGCCTATTATCCCTATTCATCTGACTCTAGGTACGGTTATAAAAAAGTTTCAGATGTTCCAAAATTAGGCCTTATTATTCCAGGAAAAGAAACAGTTGTTATAGAAAGACGTTTATATCGCGAATCTTTTGGTAGAGGTGAATATCGTGATGTACCGCGTACGATTTTTACACCTGATAATTCAGTAATCGACTGTACTTCTGGTGTTTGTAATGCAGTAGGTGTCGGCAAAGCCGTTGTTAAGGTAAAAATCTTACCTTCGGAAGTTATTCTTGGTTATAGTTACCCCATTGCTTTCCAATTATATAAAGAGAAACCATCAGAGGGTTATCGAGATAGTATTCCTTTTGAAGGATTTACGGCTACTTGGGAGTTTGAAGTGCTACCGACCCCCTCTATTATTTCTACAACTACAGTGCCATCAAGTGGTTGCAGCGAAATTATATATGATTACACTTGGGGTGAATGTATAAATTCAATAAGTAAGGAAGTTGTATCAATTAAAGTTCCTTGTTCTGGGGCGACCAATCAACCAAGGGCAGTCAATTCGAAATCATGTTATTCTTGTACCGATAAATATAAATATACATGGACAGAGTGTGGTGTGGATGACGAAGAATCATTTGGTACTCCTAGTTTAGATGTAGATTGTCCTGAAGATGTATCTATAACCCCTCCCATTGCAATTAAACCTTGTGACGGTCATACAAAAATAGAGAAAGAGTCTGCATGTGAGGCGACTCAAAATTCAAAAAATAGTATTTATGTTAATAAAAATATGACATGGAACGTAAAAATACCAGAGGGTTTGTCTGGTTTGATAATTAATAATACTATTTGGTCTGGTGCCGGTATAATAGGAGAAAAGCTTACTACAGCTACGACAACCTTAAATAATATATATACCACCGTAGGTTTGAAGGCGATAAACGCTACGACCACAGCTAAGACTTCTGATGGTAATACGACTTACGTAATAACCTGTTCCACTTCTACAAACGTTATTTTTGGTGGAGGAGTACAAGAATTTTAGATATTATCAGATATATAAAGAGCGGTTGGGTAAAGCCAAACCGCTCTTTATATATCTCGTATTATTTTCTCTTGTTGACTTCAATGAAAGTAGTATAATTATAGTAGGGTTATTAGGGGAGCATTATCCGATTAATTTTTTTTCAGGGAGTCTAACTTTTGGTACACCTTGGTGCACCATCGAGGACACCCACCTAGAACATTCTAGGGTAATGCTACTTCAAGTAATCCTTATAAAGTAATCCGCTCGCGAGAGCGGATTTCTTTTGTTTTTGATATAATGGGTGAACATGAAAAGACAACAAATTTTATTCGCTTCTTTCTGGGTTATTTTATCTATTGGTATTATTAATTTTTTGGGCTGTAAATATTATTTGTACTGGACTTACAGATGGTTAGATATTCCAGTTCATATTGTTGCCGGGGCGGGTGTTGCTCTCGCTACTTTGTGGTTTCTCACTTTTTTTGAAAGATTTTTGACTATTAACAGATACAAAACAAAAATTCTTTTTGCTGTCCTTGTTGTCATATTATTTGTTGGTATTATTTGGGAACTCTTTGAGCTTTGGGGTGGCATAACATATTTAGATGATCATGGTTATAGATTTGATACGATAAAAGATTTGGTTGATGATACTATAGGTGCGATGATAGTTTACGGTTTTTTTATAAAGAGGAAAAAGTGTAAAGTCGGTCTGGATTGTCTTCCAGATATTAAAGATAAAAAAATATGAAGATAACTTTTTATGGAGGCACAGGTTCTGTAACAGGTGCAAACTTTCTGGTGGAACATTCTGGGGAAGCAGGGGATATAAAATTCGCTGTGGACTGTGGAATGATGCAGGGTTCTAAGATAGCAGATAGTTTTAATAGAGATCCATTTTTATATAATCCAGCAGATTTAAGTTTCCTTTTAGTTACTCATGCGCATATTGATCACATCGGTAGAATTCCTAAGCTTGTAAAAGACGGTTTTGCTGGAAAGATAGTGAGCACACCAGAGACAAAAGAAATAGCTGCAGTTTTGCTTGAGGATGCATTTAGTATCATGGAGTCAGATTCTAGGAAAGATGGGGTGCTCCCAATTTATGAAAAGAAAGATATAGAGAAAGCACTTTCACTATGGCAGACTATTCCGTACCATACAGATTTTTCTTTAAATAATGATTTAAAAATTTATCTTAAAGATTCAGGACATATACTTGGTTCTTCGATGATAGAAATTATTAGTAAAGAAGAAAGGGTAGTATTTACAGGGGATTTGGGGAATTCGCCGTCACTTTTGCTTAATGACACAGAGGATATAACAGATGCAAATTATATAGTAATGGAAAGCGTGTACGGTGATAGAAATCATGAACCAAAAGAAGAAAGAAGGGAAAAACTAAAGCAAGTTATTCTAGATACAATAAAAGAAAAGAGGACGCTTATTATTCCAGCTTTTTCACTTGAAAGGACTCAGACAATCCTCTATGAGATGAATGATTTTTTTGAGAGTGGTGTTATTCCAGAAATACCTGTTTTTGTAGATTCTCCACTTGCGAGTAAGATTACAAAAATTTACGAAAAATCAAATAATTTAAAACAAAGCGTCAAAGATGAAATAAAAGCAGGAGATGATGTGTTTAAATTCCCAAAATTAAGATTTACTGTTCTTGCAAATGAGTCTGAGAAGATAAGTATGACTAGAGCTCCTAAAATAATTATTGCAGGTTCCGGAATGTCCACCGGTGGAAGAGTGATACATCATGAGAAAGACAATGTTGGTAATCCAAACGCAACAATACTCTTAGTAGGGTATCAGTCTGTTGGAACACTTGGAAGAAAGCTTCAAGACGGACTTAAAGAGGTACAAATATACGGACAAATAATGCCAGTGAAAGCTAGGATAGATACGATTACCGGATATTCTTCACATAAAGATTCAGACCACCTGACTGCTTTTGTAGAAAAAGCAAATGAAAGTGGAAAACTTAAAAAAGTTTTTGTAGTCATGGGCGAGCCAAAATCTTCGTTATTTTTGGTTCAGAGATTGCGTGATGAATTAAATGTGAAAGCAGAAAATCCTGAGTATAAAAGTGAGTACACAGTATAAGTATTTAGTTAGCTGAGAGTGCTCATAGTATTGCTAGTGGTATGAGCATAAGTAAAAAAACATAAAGACGAGTTTTGCTTTTAGCAAAACTCGTCTTTATGTTTTACTTATGATTTTATATTTATGATATAATTTAAATTAGTTTTATCTGAAGTTTTTGTTATTTATTAAAAAATAAAAATGAATAAAAATATAATCAAAATAATTAAAACCTTTTTTATAATTTTCGTTTTTCTAATTGGAATAAATTATACTTCAGCAGCAAGTTGTACAAGGATAGATTCCGGTGGTAATTATTGGTATGAGTGTGATGGTATGCAAATAACTCAAACAGCGAGGACTATTGTTGGCGATTCTATAACAAATTTTATTGATACTAGCACTAGCGTTAGTTGGACCTTTAATAACGGAACAGTAACCAATGGGACTATTTTAAACAGTTTTAATTTTGGTTCTGGAGATGGTACAAAAACAAATCCTTTAAAAATTGATTCTTGGGCTGACCTGGATAATATAAGAAACAATTTATCTTTGAATTTTATTTTGATGCGTAATTTAGATAGTACGTCTGTTGGTTATGATATTTATGCAAGTTCAAATGCAAATAGCGGTGCTGGTTGGAAACCGATCAAATCTTTTTCTGGTTCATTTAATGGTAATAGTTATACAATATCAAATCTCTACATGAGCGGTAGGAATGAAAGTAATAGGGGATTATTTGGTAATTTGTTACCAGGAGCAGAAATTTCTAACTTGGGGGTAATTGATGCAAATATTATTCAAGACGGTAGTGGTTCCGATAAAAATATTGCTATACTCGCTGGGGAAAACAAGGGAGGTAAAATTTCAAAATCATATACTACTGGTTCGGTGAGTGTGAACCCTAACTGTAGTAATATCGGTGGTTTAGTTGGTAATAATGTAGGTAAAACTTATGCGGCAATTATTTCTGATTCTTATACGACCGCAGGAGTCTCTGGAGGAAGTCAGACAGGTGGATTAGTAGGTAACCACTACAAAGACAACGTAGCCCCATCTATTTCTAATTCTTATTCTGCTAGTGGTGTTTCAGGACGTTGGAATATTGGTAATCTAGTTGGCTACAATAGTCAGTTTGCTGGATCGATATCAGGGTCTTTTTATAATAACCAGATGTATCTTTCTTGTGGTGACCCTTGTAATAAACAATATTATGGTACTGGTATATCAGACGCACAGATGAAAACATTATCCACTTTTTCAAATGCTGGATGGAGTATCGCCAGTGATTCAAATTATACAAATCAAGTGTGGTCAATAAACCCTGGTGCTAGTTATCCAATACTTAGACTCAGTCCTAAAAGTATAGCGGCGTTTCCAATCATCTCTGTTAATCTAAGTTCATCAACAGTTAATTATAATGGTTCTTCTGAAGTAGGCTGGTCTTCTATCAATGCCGATTCTTGTTCTTTTCCAAATGGATGGAATACTGGTTCTGCGATTAGCGGAACAAAAATAATTTCAAATATTACTTCTTCAACAGATATATCAATATCATGTATTGGAATTGGTGGTACAGCCTATGCTACGACAACTATTAATGTGATACCTGAAGTTCCCAAAAAACCAGGTGGCGGAAGTTGCACATCTGGAACAGAGTGTATCTCCGGTATTTGTAATATGTCTAGCTCTACTATTCAATTAGAAGGACATTGGGATTATACTCCAGATTCAATGGATTGCTCTTGTGGAGATTCCAACGCTTGTCCATGCGGAAATGATTCTATGATTTGCCCATGCGGAGATGACACTTATAGTTGTGGTTGTGGGGATGGTGGTTGCGGATCGTTCGAAGGTCCAAGTGACTGTGCATGCGGTAATGAAATTGATATACCAGAAGAATATGGTTTATGTTGTGAAAATCTTGTCACCGATACAATGGATTGCGGATGTGGAGATGGATACGAATTTTGTTATGATGAAGATGATGGAAATGGTGGTTGGAATACATATTGTTTTGATATACCAGAAACAATGGGCTGTGCTTGTGGTAACGAATATTGGGAACCGTATGAATGTTTGTGTAGTATGGGGTATTATGAGCCAGATACCATGAATTGTTACTGTGGTGATGAGACTATTTGTTGGAATGAAAACTTTAATTGTTCTTGCGGCGATTCCAACGCTTGTCCATGTGGCGACGATTCATACAATTGTCCTTGCGGTGATGACCAAAATCAATGTGCCTGTGGTAACGAAAGTAACGTTTGGGTTCCAGGTGAGATAATAA
>Ga0265292_1000155_pt1 | contig 128923 bp, 93 predicted proteins | sample Munlanlewell296A_FD_189080 | JGI IMG/M metagenome (GOLD analysis project Ga0265292, IMG submission 189080) | Leachate microbial communities from a municipal landfill in Southern Ontario, Canada - Leachate well 296A | ecosystem: Engineered > Solid waste > Landfill > Unclassified | place: Canada... | reverse complement strand
CTAATATAATGAACAACTATTTAAGCAACGTCAGCCATAATACCGCTTCGTTCTACGGCAACCTGAATCCCAACGGCCTGGCCACCGCGGTCTATTTCGAATACGGCGCTACCACCGCCTACGGCACCACCACGACATCGCAATCAGCCGGCAGCGGCACCACCTCGACCAGCGCCTCGGCTGATATCACCGGCCTGACCGCCAGCACTACCTACCATTTCCGGATGGTAGCCACCAACAGCGCCGGCACCTCTTACGGCACGGACCAGACATTCAATACCTCGACCCAGCCAATACCGCCCACTGCTACCACCGGCTCAGCCACCAATATCACTTATAACTCCGTAACCCTGACCGGCACGGCCAATCCCAACGGCTTTGCGGCCACGGCATATTTCCAATGGGGCACGACTACCGCCTACGGCAGTACTACCCAAACCCAAGATATCGGCTCCGGCACCGGTAATATTAATGTAGCTATTTATATGGAAAATATCTTTGCCAATACCACCTATCACTTTCGGATGGTAACCGCTAACGACTCCGGCACCGCCTTAGGTAACGACCAGACATTCGTTACTCCGGCCGGGCCGCCCACGGGGATGACCAACCCGGCCACGGACATAGATTTCTCCAGCGCCACGCTGAATGGCCTTATTAATCCCAACGGACTGTCCACCACGGCCTGGTTCGAATGGGGGCCGGTGACGCCTTACGCCAACACCACCACCATCCGGTCAGCCGGTAGCAGCACCGCTTATGCCAACTTCACCGAAAATATTACCGGGCTGACCACCAACGCTACTTATCACTACCGGCTGGTGGCCAACAATGCCTCGGGCGCCGCATACGGCTCAGACCAGGTATTCACAGCCGTAACCAACACCCGCTGGACCCATATTGCCGGCGGCGAATTCCATACCATGGGCGTCAAGAACGACGGCACCCTCTGGGCCTGGGGCGATAACTCCTACGGCCAGTTAGGACTGGGCAATTACGTCACCCAGACCGCGCCCACCCAGGTCGGCACCGAGACCAACTGGAAAAAGACGGCGGTCGGAGCCGAATTTTCAGTGGCCCTTAAAACCGACGGCACCATCTGGTCCTGCGGCGATAACGCCGAAGGCCAGCTCGGCCTGGGCATCCTCGTCACCGGCACCAACTCATTCACCCGCATCGGCACCGATTCTAACTGGGCCGACATCGCGGCCGGCGGGCATTCACACACCGGTGGCACGACCACCACCGGCGACGTCTTGCTATGGGGAGACAACCTCTGCGGACAGCTCGGCCTGGGCGATGACGTCTTCCGCTATGACCCGACCCGGGTCTTTACCGATTCCAGCGTGGCCTCCATCGCCTGCGGCAATGACAGCACCTTAATCATTAAGAAAGACGGCTCATTAAACGCCTGCGGCGATAACTCCCAGGGCGAACTGGGACTGGGCGATAACGCCAACCGCTCGACCTTTACCAAGGTCGGTACCGATACCAACTGGGCCGAGGTCGAAAGCGGCTACCGCTCCACCGTGGCCCGTAAGACCGACGGCTCGCTCTACGGCTGCGGCGACAATAACGACGGCGAGCTCGGGCTGGGCGATTACAACGACCGCAACTCTATGACCCGGATAGGTTCGGACAACGACTGGACCGATGTCTCGGTCGGTTACAAACACGCCATCGGTAAGAAAACCGGCGGCAGCATCTGGGAATGGGGCGACAACTCCGAAGGACAGCTCGGCCTGGGCGACCTGGTGACCAGAACAGCGCCCACGCAGGTGATGACCGACACCGACTGGTCCATCATTGAGGCCGGCTGGAAACATTCCATTGGTATAAAGAATGACGATTCCATGCTCGGCTGGGGGGATAATGCTGGAGGACAATTAGGTAATAATTCTACCAATGACTCAAATACACCCTCATCAGCTTTATGCTGGGTAGAAATTAAGGTAGGGTACGACCATACTTTAGGACGCAAGAGTAACGGAACGATTTGGTCTTGGGGTCGCAATCAGTATGGACAATTAGGTTTGGGCGATTATAATTATAGACTTACTCCGGTACAAATAGGAAACGCTACTGATTGGGTTGGAATTGGAATAGGAGAAAACCACTCTGTAGCCCGTAAGAAAAATGGAACTATCTGGGCATGGGGATTCAACGGCTCTGGCCAATTAGGTCTGGGTGATACAACTGCGAGAATATATCCAACACGGATAGGAACAGATACAAATTGGATTAAAATAATAGCCGGAGGCAACAAAACCTTTAGCATAAAATCCAACGGTACACTTTGGGGTTGTGGCAGTAATACTGTTGGCGAGCTAGGACTTGGCAACACTGCTTTAACATATGTCCTTACTCAAGTAGGAGCTGATACAAATTGGTTAGAGGTTACCTGCAAAAATATGCACACTATCGCCCGAAAAAATAACGGAACTATCTGGGCTTGGGGAGCCAACAGTTCTGGCCAATTAGGGCGAGGAACTATCGATTCCTATCCTAATACTTCTTGGTATACTCCATCACAGATAGGAACTGATTCAGATTGGGCTGAAATTTCAAATGATCTAGGAACAAGTTTAGCACGTAAAACAAATGGCTCTATATGGTATTGGGGATCTGCCAGCCTTAGCTACAGTTTAATAAAAACGACACCTACTTTGCTGGGAACTGATAATGATTGGGCCGAAATAGCTTGTACTGAATTCTCTCGACAAATTGCTCGTAAGAGTAACGGAACCCTCTGTAGTATCGAGGTCACCACAGGAATAGCCTCTCAAATAGATGATGATTCTGAATGGACCGAATTCTCTACGAGCATCGGGACTACTGGAGTCGCTATAATAGCTCGTAAAAACAATGGCACTATCTGGTCCTGGGGGCAAAATGCATACGGGCGATTAGGACTGGGTGATTTTTCACCAAGAGATTATCCCACCCAAGTTGGGCAGTAAAATTTAGAGCCAGTAGGAACTTGGGAACATACTGGGTTAAGGTGGCGGGATAAACAAACAAGGGGCGACCAATTATGGTCGCCCCTTTAGTTTGTGCTTAGTGCCGGTTCGAGCCTGCGAGTTACCCGGCACATTATCCCTTCGCGCCAGCGAATGGGACACTCCCACTTTATTACTCGCAGTTAAACTTCAGTTGTTAGAGCTACCGCCTCCCTTTAGGGACTGCGAGTTATAGTTGGTCCGCCAGTGGCGGGCCATACTACACCGTCAAGCCTACCTGGATGTGCAGGTAGAGCAGGCCGGTCGGGTCAAGCACCCTACTCGATATAACCTTTTATCCATATGTTCGTTGATGTAAACACCCCCGACTTTGTAATCATTACCCTCAACTGTCTCAGGGCATCTACCGCTAATGTCGCCTCTTTATAGGCATTATTATTGTTACCAGCCACATTCTGCCAGATGAAGTGTATGGTCGAGGTGCCGAAGTTCATCCCGGCCCTTCTGCCGAATACGGTCAGTATCTGCTCCATCCCGACCGGGACGCTCATAGCGTTAAGTTGCATCTCTAACAATACGGCCGTCGCCGTCACCGGAATCTGGGTTGACAGGTCCACTAATTGGTCAACATCCGCCATCGAGTTCTCGGAGAATACTAACGGTTGCGAAGACAACAGGGTCAACTGCACCCCGCCTCCGCCGGTGGGCGGAGCAATCCAGTTAAACTTGCCGGTGGCCGCGTCGAAGGACAGGATTTGCCCATCCGTGGGCGGAGCCAGGTTATAGAGCAGTTCGTGGTTGATGGAGGCCAGGGCAATCTTGACCCAATCAACGGCTCTATCCGCTATCTTGGGGTTGGTCACCTGCGCATCGCCGATTTCATCGGTCGCCACTGTTGGAGTAAGCGGTCTGGTGGCCGGAGTAAAGGACAATTTGCCCGGTGTTACCGCTCCGTCTTTAATCTTGGCGGTCTCCACCGCATCGGTGGAAAGCTTCGGTGCGCTGACTGCGCCGTCGGCAATCTCAGTCCCGCGCACCGCCCCGGCGGCCATCTTGGCGGATGTGACACTGCTTGATGCCAGTTTCGGAGTGGTTACCGAACCGTCGGCAATCTCGGCCGTGCTGATGACGCCATCGGCCAGCTTGGCCTTGGTGATAGCGCCGTCCCGGATTTCGTCCGTGCCGATGGGCGGATTAAGCGGCCGGGCGGCCGGCTGGAATGCCAGCTTCGCCTGGGTGACTGCGCCGTCCTTAATCTCGTTCGTATCTACCGGCGGCGTCAGCGGCCTCGAAGCCGGTGTGACGCTCATCTTGTCCGGCGTCACCGCGCCTTCCTTGATGTGCCTGTTTTCAACGGCCTTGTCGGCAATCTTGTCTGCCGTAACCGCCTTTGAAGCGATGTTAATCGTCTTCACTTCCAATGGTTTTAATTTGTCTGCCATAAATTATTCCCTCCTTACTCACCACAAAGGCACAAAGAACACAAAGAATCCTTTGGGACTCTGCGGTTTTATGATAGTTGGTTAATTGTTACCACAGCGTAGGGGCTGGGTAACCCAGCCCCTACAAATCTGTGGAATCTGTGGCCTACGGTGTCGTCAGGACAACCTGGATTTCCAGATAGAACGGCCCGTTTTCTTCCTTGACGAACGAGCAGTAAGACTTATCCGGAGCCGGGGTTGCCTGGAACACATCCGCCTTGGCCGGGTCGGCCAGCCCTGTCAACAGCGTTGCCAGGACCGTGTTTTGGGCCAGAATCACATCGGCGTTGAAGTCCGAGTTGACTATCAAAACGCCGGCCTGGGTGATTTTCTGGACCAGTGCGGCACGGAGCGCCGTGCGCATACCGGACCGGGTGATGTTGTAGGGGCCTCCAGCCAGGATTTCGTCCTGGCCTTCACGAACCATACTGCCGGCCAAGGGGTCGTCGCTCAGCCAGAACGCGGCAATGGCCGAAACGCCTCTACCGCGAACCTTATCGCCGGTGAAGCGCAGGGTCTTGCCAGCCATCCGGGACGACCAGGAATCCTTGGAGTTGTTGACCTGGTCCTTGAACCGTTTGGCCTCCACGCCGTCAACGGTTTCAAATGCCAGCGCCAACTTGGCATCCCAGTTGTCATAACCGGTCATTAGGTTCTTGTAATGGGCGTTACGAATACCGGTGGCATCACGCTCACTGCGGGAGACATATGTGTCCGGCACATAGGGCCCGTACCGCAGGTTTGCCGGTGTGGCCAGTTTCTGGTCGAATAACCCCGCATCCGGTATCTTGTCCCTGAGACGCTGATACATCAGAACGGCGTTATTGGCCAGTCCGTTGGCCCATTTGTCCGCCATATCATCCCGTATCGTAAAGATTTCCGGGACGTGCAGGCGAACCTTGGTTTTTGTTACAGTAGCCATATAAACCTCTCTTAGAATCCAGTTAGCAATCCGGACACACAGTGTCGGGATTCGTTACTGATTCTTAGACCCCGATTTCATGTCGGGGCTTCGTAGTTCGTTAGTAGTGTTTCGTTGTTCGGGTGCGCCGAGCTACGAATGACGAAGTCCGAATAACGGGTGAGGAGAAAGACCCGAACCACCGGAAACCGGCAGATTTGTCACCTCTGCAAACCCGACCGGGAGGTGATTCCAGCAGTTCAGAATCTCATCTCCTCCTCCAACCTCCTTATGGCAAAACCACAACGCTTTTTAGGCTAAAAACGGCAAAAAATAGTCATTTTGGCGGGAAATTTCGTGTATAACTGATTATTTTATAAGGGGTTATAAAAAACCTGATGAAAAATTATTTTTTCAGATGAGTTGCTTAAGTAAGCGGATTAAGCTGATTTAACCGGTAAACTTGTTATTAAGAATAGGGGGTTGGGGTAGGGTAAGGGGAGGGGGTAGATACCCTTATGCCCGTACCTAGCCAAGGTTATGCCGATACCCAGCTTGGATTATGCCCATACCCAGCTAGTGTTATGCCGATACCCAGTTTGGGATATGCCCATACCCAGCCTGGATTGTGCCCATACCGAGCTTGGAATATACCGATACCGCGCCGGGATTATGCCCATACCCAGCCTGGGTTATACCCATACCCAGCCTGGGTTATACCCATACCCAGTTTGGAATATGCCCATACCTAATAACACTTATGCAGGAGTTTTATCTCAAAACTGAGATTAAAATTGACAGCCCTAAGGAAAAGGTTTATTATCAAATTAAAGCAAAAAAATAGTATGTATTACGTTTATGAAAATTGGAGGGCAAGGGGACATAAAGCAGTAATCCACATGGGCTCATGTGGATTTTGTAATAATGGACAAGGGGTTTCAACTGGTACGCGCTCAGATAATGGGAAATGGCACGGGCCATTTAAAACTAGACAAGAAGCAAAAGATGTGGCTAATAAAACAGGGGGAACAATTATCTATCATAGATGCATTCAGTTGTAGCGGCTTAATTATGGAAGAATATAAAGATTCTAAAATTGAGGCACACCAAAAAAAACTATCCCTTAAAAAGGTAACAAAAGGAGGACTAGGTTGTCTTGGTATTATTATTGCTCTTATAGCTCTAATGATTTTAGGATCATGGCTTCAGGAAAAAGATAAGGATGCCGAGAAAGACTCGGGGACATCATCCGTTACTTCTCACAAAAAACCAACAATAAAAAATGCAAAAGTTTTGTATTCTGAAGGGGCCACCTTACTTAATGTTGCTATTGATGAAAAAGCTTTCGACGATTACTGTAATGTTCTTGCTGTAGAAGATAAATACGGGTATGAAGAATTGATTCTGTCAGGAAGAATATTTAGCGTTGAAAATAATATTGAAGTGTTGGTTCTTAAAGGGGGCTTTTTTAAAAGTAAAGTAAGAATTCTTGAGGGAAAAAGCATCGGGATGTCTGGTTGGGTAGAAAATGAGTGGCTTAATGACTAAAATTTATATAAAATAAATTATGTTAAAAAATTTCTTCCTGCGCATCGGCACGGCCACGACCTCACGTAAGAAATCGGCTATCAAGGCCGCCCTGGACGGCCGGATGCAGATGCGGCATCTGGATTACGTGATGCTCCGCTACCGCTACGCGCTGGTCGGGCCGATTATCGCTTACGTCCAGACCCATTATGGCACCGGCAAAATTATCGGCTTTGACCCCGAAGAATTAGCCCTCAACTGCGTCAAGGACGCCTTTGTCCACATCAAGGAATACGACCCCAAATACCGTTTCCGGACGTTCCTGGCCCAGAAGATAGTCGTGCCCGCCCTGGCCGAGGTGGTGCGCCAGGCCATCAAGGAACGAGGCGCCATTACCGAGTATCTCCTGGAAAAGAAGGCCGTGGATAAGTTCGAGGATGATTTGCGCTATGCCCTGACCAAGGAGCTGGTCTTTGACGCCCTGATGAAATACAAGCAGGACGACCCCATAAAATACGAGGTCTTCTGTGTGCGTTATTACGAGAAACTGGCCTGGACTGAGATTCTGAGCGAACTGAAAAAGGGCTACCCGCAATTAGAGATGAATACCTGGCAAGGCGTGCAGAATATGTATAAACGGGCCGAGACCGAATTAAAGCGTTTATTCCGTGATATCGTCCGCACCGGCCGGTACCTGGACAAAGACCTGAGACTGTCTAAGGACATAATGACCCGCCTCAGAGCCGAGACCACAAAGAAGTAAGCCACAAATTACACGAGTTAAACTGAAAGGGGTTCATAATGGTAAATGGCCCAAAAGATAAAAAAATAGAAGGGACACATAAATATCTCACACCAGATGCTGAACGGGATATCAGCCCTGAAGACCTCGCCAAGATGGACAAAGAAACACAAATAGAGATAATGGAAACATGGTTTTACCAACATTATGAAGACCCTGTACAACATACACCCTATGATGAAGATGAATATGTTTTTATATGGGGCGGACCTTACGATGCTCTTGAGGAGCTCATGGCTGAATTCGAGGGTATTATTCCCATAGCAGTAATTGAAAAATTGGCAGGCAAGCTTTACTCCATATGTCCTGGCTGGTCCGGTAAAGCGTGGGCTGACGAGGAAGCCGGCCGTTTTGTTTTTGGTATTGAAGAGAATGCCCTTTCTTCGCTAAAGCATGGAGTAGAACATTTTATTGCTAAAGAAACAGATGAGAATGAAAATATTAAATTTGCCATTATTCATATATTCCATGCATTAGAACTATTCTTAAAGGCAAGACTTGCTAAGGCACACCGCTTGCTAATTTATTCTAAACCGGAATGTGCGATAAATGATGATGCCCACACAGTTGACTTCAAAATGCTTATATGTCGGTTAAATAATATTGCAGTAAATGTATCAATAAATGAATTAGAACCTCTTCGAAAAATACGAAATTGTATAGAACATCATCAAATAGAAGCTGATAAAGAAGAAGTAAAGCAGTATATTGGACGTGTTGCACGGTTTTTAGATAAGTTTTTAGGAGAAGAACTCGGGATAAATCTTAAGCAAAAACTACCGGGTAATTTATACGTAACTTTATCGCAAGCAATTTATTCTTATGAAGAACGAATTAAGAAAGCCAAAGAAGAAGCAGAGAAATATGTAGCTCAAAATAAAGGCTATGCAATAGAGTCATGCCCGGAATGTTTAAATATAACATTAACAACACCTACTCTCGAATATGGACCCGCACATTGTTTTTTATGTGATAAAGATTTTTACCCCCAACAATGTTTAAAATGTGGAACCACAATGCTAAAATCACAAATCTTAGGCCAGTGCGATATGTGCGATGGCGAATTAATGTCTAATAATTAATATATTGAGATAAGAGTATATTGTGTAAATCAGAATTGCTGTAATGTTAGAAATCCCCAAACAAATCTGGCAAAAGATAGCCGGCTACGGCAAGCCTCAACAGGTTTTCCGGACCAATCACGAAAATGTCCTATGCTGGAAGGCCATCCGCAAGGCCGACAAGAAACCGGTTGTAATTAAACTGTTTGAATGGGTGATTATAGAGGAAGCTAATGCCGAGATAAAGGCCGCCCGAACAATTAAAGATATTGATCATCCAAACCTGATTAAAATCTTTGATGTGGGCGAAGATGAGGATATTGGTGTCTATTACGTAATGGAGCACTGGGGCGATGATTTACGCAATACCATCCGGGTCAAACCCGACCCCAGGATTACCGTTGAAATTATCAAGCAGGTACTGGAAGGCCTGACGGAACTGCATAGGCATAAGATGACTCACCGGGATGTCAAGCCGGAAAATATTTTTATTAGAGGTAGTATAACTAAATTAGGCGATTACGGGCTGGTCAAGTCCCAGCGCTATGTAACACAGCTCACCACTATTGCCGGCACACGGGATTATATGGCGCCAGAAATTGCATCGGGCAATTATGACCGCACGGTTGATATCTATTCTACAGGTATAGTGCTAAGAGAATTGTTATCATGGAAACGACCCCCGTTTACGAATAATATTAAACCGATAGATGTTTCTGATATTCTCTGGGATATTATTAAAACGGCAACCGCAGACAGAGTAAGGGATCGTTTTAAGACTACAGATGAATTTATTCAAGCCTTAGAAGGCGAAATCAAATCCGGCATCAGGTCAATAGCAGCTAAAATTATATTAGACAAAATGAAAAATAAGGAACTAGCCACTGGTACAAAATCTGCATTACTGCCGGAGGCGTCTAATGATGATAAAAAACCAATTTTCCAAAAACTAGATATCCAACGTTACCCGCCCAAGCCGACGCTTTACGGCGAGCAGGATAAGCCGGGAGTATTGATTCAGACGCTCCAGGCGCAGCTTGATGATTTGGCAAAGGGCACTGATTATGAAGCAATGCTCAAGGTGGCTCGGCCGCTGGCAACTGAGGTGGAACGCCGTTTCGGCAAGGACAATTCCCGCACTGCTGATGCCTATGACCGGATTGGTTGGGTCTTCCTCAAGATGGCTAATTACCGCGAGTCCGGCAACTGGTATTTGGATGCGTCTAAGATTGACCTTAAACTCTATGGCGAACAATCTAGAGAATATCTGGGCAGTTTGTATCGCCTGGCCGAAACCCATCTGGCCGCAGAGGACTCTCCGTCGGCTGAAGATTATTACAATCGGATGTTAACGATAATGGAAAAACTTCCTACAAAAGGTCATCCGGAAGACGCTATTATCCGCAATAACCTCGGCGCGGTTAATCACCTTACCAAGAAATATGATGATGCACTTAAGAACTATCAACAGGCGCTGACCATAAACGAGAAGCACTCCAAAGCCGATGGGATAGCCATAAACCTTTATAATACGGGATTGGCTTATGAAGCAAGGGGCAACAAACCCGCGGCTGAGCCGCTGTTCAAGCGCGCCGTCCATTTCGCCGCCAATGCCTTCAAACCCGGCGACCCGATATTACAACAGATAGTTACCAAAGGCGAACAGGCTGAAAAAATGATAGTCATCAGCCCACAGCAGATAAAGATACCGCTGAAGACTAAGAGTTGAAACAGAGCGAAGCCTCCAGTGCGAATATCACTAAGTTTTTGTCCAGATGAAGCACATCCGGATCTTCCGCCAGAGGCTGAAAAGGTTACCTATCAGTCGCATATTTGAGGTTGCCGTTATTGCCATCGTAATAACTGATATGCGATTTGTTGGTGGAATCGACTGCAATGGATGTGTGCTCGCCGACAGTCCCCGTGGAATCAATGACGGAACAGACCCAAAAACCGAGGATATTAGTCGCGTATTTTAGATTGTTATTAACTGAACCGGTGGCATCGTAGTAGCTGATATGCGCTTTGTTGTCGGAATCGAGCGCCAGGGAGCAGTCGGCAAATTGGCCGGCCGGTTCGATAGCGGCGCAGACCCAGGCGCCTGAGACGTTGGTAGCGTATTTGAGGGCGTCGCTGTTGATATATGTGATATGCGCTTTGTTGCCGGAGTCGATGTCAATGGAGGTACTGTCCCCGACAAGACCGTCCGAATCAACGGTGGCGCAGACCCACGACCCGGAGGCGTTGGTGGCGTATTTCAAATCCTTATTAGTGTAATCCTGATAACTGATATGCACCTTATTGTTAGAATCAACGGCTATGGAGGTATAATAGCCGACATCATCCGCGGAATCGACAGTGGCACAGACCCAGGCGCCTAAGGCGTTATTGGCGTATTTGAGGTCGCCATTGGTAAGATTATAATAGCTGATATGCGCTTTGTTGTTGGAGTCTAAGGCTATGGATGTCATATAACCGACGTTATAGGTGGGATCAACGGTGACGCATACCCACGACCCGGAAACATTGGTGGCGTATCTGAGGATTTTATTGTTGTTGTCAAAATAGCTGATATGGGCCTTGTTATTGGCGTCAAGGGCAATGGAGGTGTAATGGCCGGTATCGCCGATGGAATCGATGGTGGTACAGACCCAGTCGCCGGTTTCGTTGACGGCGTATTTCAGGTCGCCGTAACCTAAATCATAATAACTGATATGGGCATTGTTATTAGAGTCGATGGCGATAGAGGTGTTATAGCCGACGTCGCCCACGGAATCACAGGTAACACATAACCACGAGACGGTGGAAAAACTCCAGACCAAGCCGGCGGTGGCTCCGGCAGAGTTCTTAGGGTCGATGCGCCAGTAATAAGTGACGCCCTGGGGCAATGTGCCGGGGTCATAGTTTGTGGCGGCGGTGTTTGTAACGGGGGCCCATCCGGCGGTAGTGATGCCGAAGTAGACATCGTAAGAATCGGCCCGGGCGGCCGAGGACCAGCTCAGCTGTTGCGCATCCAAAATGTTCGTCGAGCCGTCAGCCGGCACCGGCGATGTTACCTGGGGCGGCGGGTCGAGCAGAGTGGTGAAGCTCCAGACGTTGCCGGCGGCGGTGCCGACCGAGTTCTTGGAATCCACCCGCCAGTAATAAGTGACGTCCTGGGTCAATGTGCCGGGATCATAGCTTGTGGCGGCGGTGTTTGTAACGGGAGCCCATCCGGCGGAGGTGATGCCGAAGTAGACGTCGTAAGAGGTGGTCCGGTCGGCCGGCGCCCAGCTCAGTTGTTGCGTATCCGGAGTTCCGGTTGCGCCGTCAGCCGGCGCGGGCGATGCCGCCTGGGCGGGCTGGGTGAACATAGTGGTGAAACTCCAGACGGTTCCGGTGATGGTGCCGACGGCATTCTTTGAATCTATCCGCCAGTAATATTTAGTGTTATCGACCAGCGTGGCCAGATGATACGACGTGCCGGGCTGGTTCCTGACGAATGTTCCCGGACTGGCGGTGCCGAAATAGATATCGTAAGAGGTGGCGTTGTCGACAACAATGGCGTAAATCAGGGTGGTCAGGGAGACGTTGATTGCGCCGTCAGCCGGGTAAGGCGCGGTGACCTGGTCCGGCAGTCCGCTGCTGCCGGTTTCTTTTTTATTGCCGGAGCCTTTTTCGCACGCCCCGCCGTAGCCGAGGAATAATATCAATGACAGCAAAAATGCCGCAACTAGGCGGGAGAAACAAGCCGGCTGCATACGAATCTCCTTTGAATATTAATTTTCCAAGTGGCACAGAGCCGCCTGATTCTTTTCTTCAAGGCGACTATGTTATAACTTATTGGGAAATGATGTCAAGTTTTCAGTCGCAGGTTGTGCGAATTCTTCTGTGGGCTAGAGCGAACTTAAGATTCCCAGCCTGAGCAATGGGAGCATTATCTCGTGGTGGCCGGTCAGGTTGATGCCGACGGCACCTTTGCCGGCCACCCGGCCGGTGACGTTCTGGCGCGGGCGGTAGTGCTGTATCATATCCAGGTTGGCAGTGGTAAAATCCGTAAGCTTGTGTCCCAAATTACGGGCGATGGCCACGGCCTTGAGGAATACTTCGGGCATTATCACGGCCGAGCCGATGTTGAGCCAAACGCCTTTATCCAGCCCGGAGACGGCCTCGGCGAAGATACGGAAGTCGTCAAGCGTGCTCTTGCCCAGCTGTTCGCCGGAGATGCAGGAGTGCATATGGACGATGTCGGTGCCGATGGCGACGTGGACGGTGGCCGGAATATTGTTGCGGACGGCCACGCCGAGGATGCTGTATTTTTTATATTGGCTGTTTTCCTTATTAATCATCTGCCCCAGCGCCCGGCCCAGTCCGATATCTTCTTTGGCGGCGGCCTTGGCGGCGCGGGCGAAGCCGAATGCGGTCTCTTCGGACATGCCGAATGAGCCGTCTTTGATGGCTTCCTCGACGTCCTCGGAGGTGGCGCCGATGAGGGATATCTCGTAGTCGTGGATGGCCGCGGAGCCGTTCATAGCCACAGATTTGATGATGCCCCGGTCTATCAGGTCGATGATGACGGGCGACAGTCCGCATTTGATGACGTGCCCGCCCAGACCAACACCGATGAGTCGTTTCTCCTTATGCGCCCGGACTATTGATTCGACCAGCTTATTGAAATCTTTGCCGCCCAGGATGTTGGGCAGTGATTTGAAGAAGCCGGCCCATTCCTTACCCGGTTCGGCCAGCGCGGCAAAGTCTTTTACATTAACAAGGCTGGCACGATCCTTGATGGAATATGTCTTTAACTTATGTAACGGTAACATAAGCGGTCTTATATACCAATCTGCCTGGTTATGCAATATTTTTTTGGTATTATTTAGCGGACGAGATAAGCCGTACCTAAAACCAGAAGGATAAATGGCCGGGGAAACCACCCGGATATCGGCGCAACCGGTGAAACCAAATAGACCGGAAACGCTTAAATATACAATAATCCGGGCGAGTTGTCCGTTACACTATTGTAACGTAAATAACCTATATTTACATATAAGTAACACCCAATGGCCAGAGGCCGACAGGACTTGATGATTTAGGGCTGAAACCCCTTTATTTTGGGCTTAGGACGGCATTTTGCGGCGGCTTATTGATTCGTGATTGGCACGATTTTTGCTTATAAATACACCGGTTTTGAGGGGTTGCCGGGACGGACTGGACAGTGTTTTGTACCGGCTAAAGACGATATCCTGGTTGTTATTAGTAATGACGTAAAACTGGCTGCATAAAACAGCTTTTATATCGCAAAATAGTTGACAAAATTTGGGCGGCTGATAATATTTCAGCGGTTGATAATATCAATTATTAAGGAGAATCTCTTATATGAGAAAAACAAATCTTAGGTATTCTCTATTAGTCTTACTGGTCATCATAAGCCTGGGTTTAGGCCTTAAATTCCCGGGTTGCGTCATCTGGGAAGACGTAAAAGTAGAGGATAAATCCGGCGGCAGCGGCGATTTGCTGGCCCCATCCAATCTGGGCGCCACACCCCTGGCCTCGACCAGGATTGACCTGACCTGGACCGATAACTCTTTCAATGAAAGCGGATTCAGGGTGGAAAGAAGCGACGACGCCGGTATCAGCTATTCTCAAATCGGCCTGGCCGCGGAAAACGAGACCGTTTTCTCCGATGAAACCATTACCGTTGCCGATATATATTACTACCGGCTGTGTTCATACAACCTTTCGGGAAATTCCCTGTATGCCGGCCCGATATCAACCAGCAATACGGCTCCGATACTGCCCTCACTGCTGACCGGCACGGCTAAATCATACACCCAGATAGACCTGGTCTGGCAGGATAATTCCAATAACGAAACCGGGTTTAAAGTGTATCGCGCCACGGACGGCGTTAATTTCCAATTGCTTAAGGCCATCCTTTCGGACGACCCCTTATACCGAACATCGCCCACGGCCATAACCGCGACTTATACCGATGCCGGCCTGGCACCGACGACGTCTTACTATTACAAGGTTCTTTCCTACAACACCGGTTTGGGCGATTCGGCTTATTCAAACATCATCCAGGTAACAACGCTGTCCGTTACCGACCTGGTCAAGACCTGGGGCGGCAGTTCCAACGAAGCGTTCAACAAGATGACGCTCGGCTCAGACGCCAGCATCTACCTGTGCGGTTATTCCAGCAGTTACGGGGCCGGCAGCCGGGATGCCCTGCTGATGAAATATGACAGCGGCGGCAAGATTACTTTGCAAAAGACCTGGGGCCAGACCGCGGATGATGAAGCCACCGGCATTGTTCTGGACAATGACAAGAATATCTATATCAGCGGCCGGACGTATAATTTCTCTTCGAGAGAAGGCGCGGTTTTTTTAACCAAATATAATCCTTTCGGGACTTTGCAATGGTCAAGATTATGGGACGGCAATAATTCCGAAAACGCCAATTCGATGGTCCGGACAACGGGCGGTATTTATATCGTCGGGGAAACACGCAGTTACGGGGCCGGCGAAACAGATATGCTTATCTTGAAATACACCGAGGAAGGTTCACTGACCTGGACCAGGACCTGGGGCACGCCGACCGCGGAAACGGCTAATGCCATAGCGGCTGACGGCTCCGGCAACATATACATCACCGGCGAAACCAATTCCGTCAGCACGGCTGACGTGGCCATTATCAGCATGGACCCAAACGCCAATATCAGGTGGCGCCGCATGTGGATAGACAATAACAATGAGCGTGGACGGGCCATTGCCGTTTCGGCTACCGGAGACGTTTATATAGCCGGAGAAACTGATTCGTCCGGCGCCGGCTCTATGGATGTTGTGCTCTACAGGTATAACAGCGCCGGAGGTATTCAGTGGGTAAGACGATGGGGCGGCTACAGGGATGATAATCCTTACGGCATAGCCGTGGATTCATCCAGCGGCAATATTTATATTTGTGGAACAACCGACAGCTTTTACACCTCAAAATCCCTGTTCCTGGTCGCCTATAACTCTTTAGGCGACATACAAAGCCAACAGGTCTGGGAAGGAACGCTCGATGACAGCGGATTTTTCATTAAGTCAGACCAGTTTAGTGTTTTCACCTGCGGCAGCACCAGGAATAAAACAACCGAAGGGGCATGGACGAATATTTCGGGGTCCGCCGGCTCTAATTTTTCATATGCCCGGACTTTATCAGATAATCAGGTAGGCGGAACAACCAGCGCTCCGGGAGCCGTATTGGCCGGACCTGTTACCGGGGCAATAGACGGAACGCCGGCCGGAGTGGAAACCGGCGCCGGGCAGGACGATACATTGCTGTTAAGAACAAGAAAATAGTTTTCTTGGATATTATTTATATCGTAGAGAAGGAGCAATTATGCAAAGACGTATCGTACTATCTATCTGCGCATTACTATTCCTGAGTTCTTTGTTCATCGCGGCCAAGGGCTCGTGCGTTTCAAACCGCACCAAAATAAATACCGACTCCAGCAGATTTTCCATGCTATCGCCGACTAGCGGCGCCGTGAACGTTTCCTACAAAACGCCGGTATTTACATGGACCGACCTTGACAGCGAACAGAACTATATTTTGCAAATAGATAATGAAAGCAATTTTGACACCCCGGTTTATGTGAACGACGGCATTCCGCCTGACACCACGTCTTTTACGCTGCCGATAGGAAGATTATTGAGGAACACCACATATTGGTGGCGCATCCTGGCGGTTGACCTACACACATCGGAAAGAATTACCGCCTCTAATGCGCCTTTTAGTTTCACCACAGCTGATATTTTAACCGCACCCGAGGCATTCGATTTAATCAGCCCGAATAACGGAGACATCGTATACGGACTCACCCCCATTTTAAGTTGGTCTAATCCCGAAACGGGAAAAACGTTTACCCTGCAGGTGGATAATAACAGCGCTTTTACAAGCACGCCGCTTATTTATACGACCAGTATAACATCATCCGGCGCCTCAACAACATCTTGTACGATTCCGGCAAGCACATTAGAAGTCTATAAAACGTACTATTGGAGAGTCGTTGCAGTCAATGAAATGGGGCAAACCCCGGCCACAAACGCACCTTGGTCGTTCTATACCATGGGACCGCTTCCGGGAGAATTCTCGCTGATAACCCCTACTTATAACAGCGTTCAATACACCTTAACGCCCACTTTTTACTGGGGAATGTCAAGCGATGCCCAATACCATACCATGGAAATATCCATAACCGATACTTTTACCAGCCCGGTTACCCGAACCATTTCACCGGCCGTTTATCCGGCCACCTGTACTACATATACTTATGCAACATCGCCTTCGGATAGTTTTGTTTTGGAAGTCCGGCAGAAATATTATTGGCGAGTATTTTCCAATAATACTTCCAGGCCTTACCTGCCCAGCCGAGATGGCGTACTCGGTTACATTGAAATACCCGGTGCGGTCAGTTCCTCTTATAGTGCGTTCACGACTTTCCAACCCGGCGAAGCGCCTGAGCCTTTCACCATGATTACTCCGACTAACACAGCGAGAAATGTAATTCAGTCTCAGGTATTTCAATGGTCTTACTCTACGGGGACTGCTACTTATACATTGCAGATAGACAATAACAGCAATTTCTTATCTCCGGAATTTTCAGACAACGCGATCCCGTCAAATGTCATTGATACCAGCACCAGGCCGATTACGCCTGGCATTTTGTGGGCCGGAACAACTTATTATTGGCGCGTTATCGCCGTGAACTCAAACGGGCAGGTAACAGCAACCGGCGCGCCGTGGTCGTTTACCATAAGGCCGTGGGCTGAAGATACGCCGACTACTATCGAACAGTTATTCCCGGGCCGGGCAGGCCATACGGCTATATGGACCGGTACGGAAATGGTTATCTGGGGCGGCCGAGGTGCCAATGATGAATACTACAACTCCGGATGGAAATATAATCCTTCAAATAACGAGTGGGTGGATGTAGCCATGACCAATGCGCCGGTATCCAGAGCATACCATACAGCGGTCTGGGACTCAGCCCGCGGCAATATGCTTATCTGGGGCGGATGGAACGGCACCACAACGCACGGCAGCGGCGGCATACTTAATATCGACCTTAATACCTGGGTCGCTATTACGACTACCGGCGCGCCTTTATCCAGAACCGACCATACGGCTATCTGGGTTTCTTCCAAAAATGCCATGTTTGTTTGGGGCGGCGGTTGGCAGGGTGTTGAGTATTTCAACGATGGATTTAAATATACCTATTCCGTAGACTGGACAACTAATCCTGTAAGCATCACTGACAGCTGGTCGCAAAGAAGTCCTTATGCTTTTGACACCAATAACACCAGTTCAGCATTAAGCGGCAGACTAAAGCATACGGCAATCTGGGGTTACGATGACGGTGGCGCAGATATTTTCGCTCCTTCGATAACCGGAACTGCACCATCATCGCCGGGACGGAATGACGGCTGGGAAATGTATGTCTGGGGCGGTTATAACGGCGCCTGGTTCTTGAGCGATGGAGCCCGTTATTCAGATGATATCAATAATTGGAAAAGAATAACCACGGACTCACCCTGTCCGACCGCAAGATATAAACATACGGCGGTGTGGACCGGAGCAGAAATGGTGATATGGGGTGGGCAATACGGCGGCACATATCTTAACAGCGGCGCAAAGTTTTATCCGGGCCGACCGGCATATACCTATTATGGCGCATGGGCTGACATTGTGAATTATTCTTACACGTATGACCCATCCAGAGGTTACTACTATACCTCGGTTTATTCGCCGATTAACGGATGGACAACGATAAATACGGCCGGCTCGCCGGCCCCCCGCTCAGGACATACCGCGGTAATAGCATCGACTGTAGGCAAAATGCTGGTTTGGGGCGGACGCGATGCATCCACGTATCTGAATAGCGGCGGCATGTATGATACCTTTTCTGATATATGGACTCCGATGTCCAGTTTAAATGCTCCTCAGGGCCGCGAAGAACACACTGCGGTCTGGTCCGGCACGGAAATGCTGGCATGGGGCGGATTCCGCGATACTACTTTCTATAGTGACGGCGGCAGGTTCAATCCAACCACTAATACATGGACGCCGATTGCGTCTCCTTCAAGCCTTGGAATCGCAGCCAGAGAGCGTCACACTGCGGTCTGGACCGGCACGGAAATGATTATGTGGGGCGGCGATATAGGATTCACTTCCACCTTGAAGTCCGGAGCCCGGTATAATCCGACTTCAAACAAATGGGGCTCGGTATCCCTGTCTAATTCACCTGCGGCCAGAACACAACATACATCTATTTGGATTCCTGCGGTAGTAACTAATACCACCGTAAGTGAAACAATGATATCCTGGGGTGGTTATAGCGGAACCGCTTGGTTAAATACCGGAGCAATCTATAACCCAAGAACAAACACCTGGTCATCAATAAACAGTAGCCTGGGCAATACCCCAAGCATCAGGGCCGGCCATATCGCCGTCTGGGATGATGTTTATGAACAAATGATTATTTGGGGCGGCGCAGACGGGACTAATTATCTTAATACTGGAGCACGTTACAATCCGGGATCGGGCGGTTCATGGCTATCAAGCACAACTACCGGCGCGCCATCAGTCAGATCGCAGCACACAGCCGTTTGGACTGGCACGGAAATGCTTATCTGGGGCGGTTTTAATGAAGATAGCGGCAACGTGGTCCGGTTACAAACAGGCGCCAGATATAATTCTAACCCGGCAGGTGACAGTTGGACCGCTATAACAACTGCCAGCGCCCCGGTTTCCAGATCAGGACATACAGCAGTTTGGGCGCCCGGATATGGCATGATGGTCTGGGGCGGCGAATCGGCTATAAACGTGCCACTTAACACCGGCAGCGTATATTCAACTACGGCAAACACTTGGGTAACCATTACCACTCCGGCTACCATTACAGCCAGAGCTTTCCACACGGCTGTATGGACCGGCACGGAAATGGTTGTCTTCGGCGGCTGGAATGGCACAGTTTATATGAAAGACGGCGGCCGATATGACCCCATAACCGACACATGGAAATCATTTGATATCACTACCACGACCGAGAGGGCTTATCATTCGGCTGTCTGGGTAGGACCGCCCAGTAATCAGATAATCCTCTGGGGCGGCGCAATTTTGGGCGGATATACCAATACCGGCGTAAGATATGTACCGATGGATTAAAATAAGCCCCTTTATTTAATCACATCGGGTGTTAAGCGGGTTTATAATAGCCTGCCATTTAATTCTTGTTACCAGGTGAAACTGCTTGCTTTTATTCTCTCTGTTTTTGCACCAGGCTTAGGCCAGGTCTTGCTTAGCCGCTATAAGCGCGGGATTATCATATTTTTTTCGTGCATTATTATTTTAGACCTAGCTTTTGTTATACTCCCCTGCCTTTCCGGGATATCAACCAACCTAAAGAACACTTTGTTACTGACCTTAACCGCTATCTATCTATATAATTTATACGATATTATATGGATAGTTTTTCTGCGAGAACGGAATAGATTCCTGAAGAAAAAGAAACTCCTCCTTAAAAGCAGTATTATATCTTACATAAATAACGACATGAAAAACGCCCTGGTAAAGACAAAAAAACTGTTACGCATTGACCCGGATGATACTGATACTCTATTTTACCTATCCACAATTCTTGGTACTCTTAATAATCCGACGAAAGCAAAAAGACTTTTTAGTAAATGCTCTGATTTATCTAATAAATGGCAAAGGATGAAAAATGAAAGAATTGACTTATAAGGATGCCGGTGTTGACACCACTACAAAAGACGGGGTAATAGATAGAATCTTGGCAATGATGCGACGTACTTACGACCCCCGGGTAATCGACCTGCCTTGGGGATTCGGAGGGCTATTTTCACTCACGTCTAAAGATAAGCTATTTGCTAAAAATTATAAGTGCCCGGTACTGGTCAGCTGCACCGATGGTGTCGGGACAAAGCTCAAGATCGCTTTCATGATGAACAAACACGATACTATCGGTATCGATCTTGTAGCCATGAGCATTAATGATCTGATTGTTCAGGGCGCGGAGCCGTTATTCTTCCTAGATTATATTGCCATAGGCAAAGTTAACGAAAAATCCTTACTTGACATTGTTAAGGGCATAGTCCACGGCTGTGAACAGTCCGGATGCGCGTTACTGGGCGGCGAAACCGCTGAAATGCCCGGATTCTACAAAGCTGGTGAATATGAAATGGCCGGATTTGCTGTCGGGATTGTCGATAAAAACCGCATCATACGCGGGGACAATGTCCGTCCAGGAGATATAGTAATCGGACTTGCTTCAAGCGGACTACACAGTAACGGATACTCGCTAGTCAGAAAAGTTTTAATAGATAAAGCCAAACTCAAGCTGGGAGAATATTATCCCGAATTAAAAACGACTCTCGGCGAAGAATTGATAAAGCCAACTAGGATATACGCCAGGACAATTAAAGGAATACTGACTGCTTACCACTCAAAACGCGCCATAAAAAGTATTGCCAACATTACCGGAGGAGGCATGATAGAAAATATCCCCCGCGTCATCCCCCCGAATATTAACATCGAAATAGATTCGTCGTCATGGAAGCCTCAACCAATATTTGACTTTATTCGGAAACATGGCAATATCACATCTAAAGAAATGTTCCGGGTTTTCAATATGGGAATCGGCATGGTAATTATCGCCGACTCCTACTATACTGGAGCAATGATGCGCAGACTTAAAAAAGCGGGAGAAACACCTTATCTTATCGGTAAAGCGAAAAAAGGGTCTCGCGAAGTAGTTATTAAATAGGTGGCTGATGAAAGTATTAAAATTCTTTATCACCGGTCTGGTTATCTTAGCTCTCTGTCCCAAACAGAGGCAATTAAAAAAATAAATGTACTTGAAATAATTTTTACTATGAGAAACGTTAGCCGCACAGTTATTACTTTATTCTGTATACTAATCCTTGTTTTATTTGCAACTAAATGTACTTCGGGTGAAATGAATCGTCGCATAGCGGAAATAGAGAAAAAAAATCAATTAATCACAAGGCAACTCCAAGACATTTCTAACTCCAGCGATGAGGATAAAAAAGCGCTTGAGTACATCCGTTTTGAATTAAAAATATTGCGTGAAGAAATAATGCACAATGAACGCCCTAAAAATGACTCATCAATGCCTGAGCAGCTAAACAAGCTAGTTAAATCCTTAGAATCTGAGACGGCTAATATTCCGGAAATCAGCGCCAAACTTAGACTTTTTGGGAAATCCGCAGTAGCTGCCCTGGTTGAAACTTTACGAACACCAAACCTTCTCTACCGAACGCGAATTGAAGAATCCTTAAGCCAAATGACAGCTTACGAGGTCATCCCAATTATCTCCGTCGCTCTCAAGGAAAAAGATATCAGAATATCCGCAGCCCACGTCCTGGGAAATCTTCAGGATCCTTCAGCCCTGCCTATTCTGGCCGAAATGATTACTGACCCAGATAATACCTTTTCTTTTGCCATTGGAGAAGCTTTGATAAAACTTAAAGATAAAAGAGGCATTCCTATAATGATAGACGCTTTAAAGAGTAATGAATCATCACACCAAGCGCTGGCTATAAGCCTGCTCTCCAAACTTAATGCAGGAGAGACATTTGGATATAAGCATTACTTAACAATTAAAGAGCAACAGGAACCAATAGATAAATGGAATAATTGGTGGCTTAAAGAAAGCGCGAACTTCCAATTCCCCTAAATAATGAATTTTATCGCCCAAATTATACATAATAAATCCATCTCGCCTAACGCTGGCCGAATGATGCTATCATTAGACTCAAAATTATATATCAAGGCCTTTAATACAATCGAACCAGGACAATTCATCCATTTAAAAATTAATAATGAGTTACTTCTACGCCGTCCGTTTAGTATATATGACGTTTTGCAAAATAAAAAAATAGAAATTATATATCAAGTAGTTGGTCAGGGTACAAAATTAATGCGTCAATTGAAACCAGGCAAAAAACTAACTCTTTTTGGACCTTTAGGAAAAGGGTTTAAGCTAACTCCTAATACAAGACATGCTATCCTAGCCGGGGGAGGTATCGGCATTGCCGGATTGCACTTATTGTTAAAATACTTAGTCCATAGTAAATGCTATAATATAACTGTTCTGCTCGGGGCACGGACTAAAAATCAACTTTATTGCTTAACTGATTTCAAGCGGCTATCCACAAATATCCACGTCGCTACTGAAGACGGTTCAGTCGGGATCAAAGGGATGGTCACTGATTTACTTAATAAAACCATTAATAGCCAACATGGGAAACCGGTTATATACTCCTGCGGGCCAATACCAATGATAAATGCAATTTGTAATATCGTCACGAAGTACAATATTCCGGCACAAGTCTCTATGGAATCCCGAATGGGTTGCGGAATAGGTCTATGCCGGGGATGCGTTTGCAAAGTTGTTAAAAAACCAGGTTCCTGGGATTGGGCCACTGTTTGTAATGAAGGTCCCGTTTTTAAAGCAGACAAACTTTACAGACGTTAGTAATTTAGCCCTCTTTTTTTCTTGACCCTCTCTTCTTATTCTGATATTTAAAATATCGTCTATGGATATCTTTAATAAATGTTTCAATTATACTAGAGCTAAAGAAGCTAAGGAAAAGGGCTATTACCCTTATTTTAAAGCTATTCAATCCGGAGCCGATGTAGAAGTAATTATCGACGGAAAAAAGATGATTATGATTGGCTCCAATAATTACCTGGGCTTAACCCAAGATAATCGAATTAAAGAAGCGGCTATAAAGGCTATAGAAAAATACGGTTCGGGCTGTACTGGTTCAAGATTTCTAAACGGGACGCTCGATATTCATGAAGAACTGGAATCTAAACTTGCCCAGTTTATGAACAAACCAGTTTGCCTGGTTTTCTCTACAGGATTTCAAACTAATCAAGGTGTAATATCTACATTGGTGGGTAAAGATGATACAGTCATTATTGACCGTGCCGATCACGCCAGCATCGTAGACGGATGCCGGCTATCCTTTGGCCGAACAATAAAATACAAGCACAATGACATTGAAGATTTGGAACGTATTCTTAAAGATCTAGCTAATCCAAAATCAGCACTGGTAATAGTGGACGGCGTATTCAGCATGGAAGGTGATATTGCAAACTTAACAGACATTGTAAAACTAAAGAAAAAATACGGTTTTCGATTGATGGTTGACGACGCTCATGGAATTGGCGTTCTGGGCAAGAACGGCCGTGGAACAGCCGAATATTTAAATATCGAAAGCGATGTTGATTTGATTATGGGCACGTTCAGCAAATCATTTGCATCACTAGGCGGATTTATTGTCGGCGAAGAACCAGTCATTAGTTATATTAAGCACCTCTCAAGAGCATTAATATTTTCAGCTAGTATGCCACCTTCCGCTGTAGCCACCGTATTGACAGCCCTCGACATCTTAATAAAAGAACCTAATCGACGCGAACGTCTTTGGCAGATTACCCGTAAGATGCAGCATAATTATAAGGCCTCGGGTTTTAATATTGGTCATACTCAAACTCCTATTATACCGTTAATTCTGGGCAAGGATATGCTTACTTTTGAATTCTGGAAACAACTTTTCAATAACGGGGTTTTTGCAAACCCTGTTATCAGCCCGGCTGTACCACCTGATGGATCTCTTATCCGAACCAGCTATATGGCTACCCACACAGACAATGAATTAGATAAAGTTATGGAAATATGTGTAAAAACTGGTAAGAAGCTGGGTATAATTTAAATATGATCTCGGTTAAACAACTTCCTTGCCACCCTTGGCATGATTTTATATATTTACCCTGGACTGCCCGGCTCTATAAGGATAATCTAAACTGGGTCCCAAACCTGATCAGCGAAGATAAAAAATTGCTCACCCCTAACATACATCCATTCCATCGGCATGGCCAGGTCCAGCTATTTGTTGCGTATTCTGACGAAATGAAACCCTTGGGCCGTATTGCAGCTATTATTAACGAAGCTCATAATAAACTATATAATGACCAAGCAGGATTCTTTGGTTTGTTTGAGTGCATCAACGATAAAGCTGTAGCACAAGAACTCTTTACTGCGGCTGCAGGATATCTTAAAAATAAGGGTATGAAAATAATGCGAGGGCCGATGAATTTTTCTACTAATGAAACCTGCGGATTGCTCGTAGAGGGCTTTGACTCTCCACCAATGTTTATGATGACTTATAACCCGAGTTATTATATGCGGCTTTTCGACGATACTGGATTAATAAAATCGAAAGACCTTTTTGCCTGGTATGTCGATGACACTTTAGTCATACCCAACAAAATGATTAGGGTAGCAGAACGTGTCAAGTCTCATCTCAGGATTACCGTCCGCCGGGCTAATATGAAACACCTTGATACAGAGATCAAAATCATCCAGGAGGTTTATAATAAAGCCTGGAGCAATAACTGGGGGTTTGTTCCCATGACGGATGAAGAATTCGAATATATGGCAAAGGATATGAAAAAAATCGTGGATCCGTCTCTTTTACTGATAGCTGAGGTTCAAAGTAAACCGGCTGGTTTTTCATTAGCATTACCGAATTTTAATATGGCCCTCAAGCATATTAATGGACGTTTGTTTCCTTTTGGCATATTTAAACTGCTTTGGCATATTTATATTAAAAAATTTAACAATGTCCGGGTAATTACCATGGGTATTATCCCTGAATACCAAAAACGCGGGATAGATGTGCTATTTTACTTGGAAACTATAAAAAATGGGATGGCTCGTGGGTACAAAGCAGCTGAGTTATCGTGGATCTTGGAAAACAATGTTTTGATGAATCGCACGATTGAATCATTAGGCGCCCGGCTTTACAAAAAATATCGACTTTATGATAAGGCGCTTTAATACCAGGCTGACAATTAACCCTGTTTTATCCGATAAAGCCAAATACCTTTGTTTGATATAACTAGTATTCCTTCAGAAATACGGCAAAGTATTACCCGGTTAGAATAATCCGGTTGGTTTAGCCCTACCGGTAATTTCATACCAATTGGTTCAGATTTACCTGGCGGAATATCTTGAATTATAATACTCTGCTCTACCGGGAAATATACATGGCTATTGGTTATAAATCCCGGGCTAATTTTTGTATCATTATTAGTTGAAACTTTCTGGCTGAGCGAGCAGTTACAGATTGATTCCATTGATATCTTCCAAACAATCTTTCCATTTTCTATATTTATGGCAATTAAATCGCCACCTTGAATTAAAACCGTATCACCTGCGCAACCTATTATAGATACAATTTCGGTCCGTGGCACATATTCATGTGTTCGCCGATCTTGATTTTGATATTTCATAGTCCCAGTTGTACGGTTAATATTAATCACCTGTTGCCATTTTATTCGACCAGAGACTATATCAAATCCAAACACCTTTCCAGAATATATTGACTGCACCACTGCAATATCACTTCTTATAATGGGAGGATTACGCATGATCTCAGTAATCTGTTTAGCAAACCCATAATAATCTTCTGATAACTGAATAATTTCTGCTGTGTTGTAATCATTCACCCACATTATTTCTCCATCTTCCGCATTTATAACAGATAAAACGGATGGGGTAAGCAAGTAAATAAAACCTTTATTTTCGGCAATCCAGGATGCATCCACCAAATTGCCTTGAATGCCTTTGCTGACACGATTAAGCGAATATATGTTTTTTTTATACATAAGATGCCCAGTATCTGCTTCATAACATAACATGCAAAACTGCCATTCATTATTATTTTTAAAAAATCCGCACAAGTACACATTTCCCCCATAAAATAAAGGGGCAGATACTCCACTTTCATTAAAACTAAGCTTTGATCTCCAAAGCTCCTTAAGCTCTGGTATTTTTAAAGCAAGCAACAACCCTTCCCTAGATTTAGTAAAAATTGTTGCATAAAGCCTTTTCCCCGAATCGTTGATTATCATCCTTGTATTATTTTTTATGTTTCCAAAATTAGCTTGCCCTCCTGCTAAACTTGGCGCAAAAAATGAGGCTATTTTACCACTCTCTAGTTCCACCGATGCAATAAACATTCCAGCATTAATATACGCTTTCCCATCTGTCATCAAGGGGGAACATAAAGAAAACTTTGACGGCTCAGCAGTATTCATAGAGTTATCTGCATGATTACCGGTTTTCTCTTTATTAGCTAAAAATAACGTCTTAATACTTTCAAATGGGCAATACCAGGATAATTCCAGCATAGGGTTTGCAACTAAAGGTATATCCGGAGGCTCAAAATTATTGGCATTGTTGCTCCCAAGCTTTAGCCGATCAGTTATCTTCTCTGGCACAATAATATTTTCCAAACTAAAGCCTTGCTTAAGACGAGTTTCAGCTTTATCTGCACTCAAGTTACGCCAGTGGGAATTTTCAATGGCCATGCGATAATACCTTATCGATTTATCATATTGGTTGGACTCAGCAAAATAGTCTCCCGCTAGAATAGAAGCATCTATTAAACCATCTCCCAGCGGATTCGCATTTATCATTTCAGTAACAGACCTGATATCACCTGATTCCCGGAACTGATTGATGGCATTTTTGAATTCAACTCGCCTAATTTCGTCAAACATATCTCTATAAATTTGCCGGCCTTCTATCGGATAGGATTGCAGTCGCCGAATATAATATTGTTTAATACCGGCATAGCAATTAACATTTATATAACAAAGTGCTTCCGGGTATTTTTTAATTAAAAATTCATAACGCTCAATAGCTTCACGCCATTGCATTTTCGCCTCATATTCAGATGCTGTTTTTAGATAGCTAACAACCTCATCGGTCTCAAAATAAATATAATTATTGCTGCTTGCGCCTATTAAATCTGCAGCAAATAGAAACATTGCAACAATTATAGAGCTGAAAAATATCGTAAGTTTATGCTTTGGGATGGAAAAAAGATAGCTTGGTTTGACCGTATTCTCTAATATCATATAAAACCAGCATTTTAAATTCTGCATCACTGAATTGCTTTTGGGAATGCTCTACAATCACCCTCCCATCCGGATTAACCAGACCTTTTTCTACCAAAGAGTCTAAAAGTTCTATTAGCCTTGGCCGTATTAAATTATCATTATAGTATTTATACGGGGGGTCAACAAAAATAACATCTATCAATCTATTTGATGCAAGATGTTCACTAATACTAAAAGCATTAATAAAAAGCACTTGAGATTTATCATTAACCTTAAGTTTAGCTATATTTCTACTCAGTACGTCAAAACATCTTCGGTTATTCTCTGAAAATATGCAGAAATCAGCACCGCGACTTAAAGCCTCCAACCCCAACGCACCCGTACCTGCAAAAAGGTCTAAACAAACCGTTCCAGGAATGATTGGAGCCATTATATTAAAAAGAGAGTTACGCATTCGGGCTAAGGCCGGACGCACACTGTTGTCATCAAGAGAAAATAAATTCATTCCTTTGGCTGAACCACCTAATATTTTCATAGAGACCCCTTTATTAACGCTTTACGTCGAAGCAAATGATGATATGCCTGAGCAAAACGGTGCGCTTCATCGCGTAGATACTGGAATATTTTCATACCTTTTTCGGAAATACTAATCTCTTTAATTTTACCATTTTCAAATGTATATAATTTTTCGTTCTTCTTCGCTAAAGCTATAAAAATCGGAAGCTTTGTCCTGTCCTTAATGTTGTAGAGCACTTCTATTACAGTATTTAGGTGCCCCTTACCACCATCTATTAAAATAATATCCGGAAAACTATTTTTTTCATTAAGCTGTCGCTGGATGTAACGAGTAATAACTTCTTTTATTCTATAATAATCATCCGCCTGCCCTTCTATTGCGGTCTTAATGCGGTAACGCCGGTACCCATCCTTGTAAGGCAGCCCATCATAAAATGTAACTATTGCACCAACAGCCGCAGTGCCTTTGATATCAGAAATATCGATAGCGGCCATAAATCTTGGCAATTGATCCATTTTTAGTGCACATTGAATAGCCTTAATTCCTGATAATTTATCAGAATTAAGCATTTGTTCTCCAGGCAAACTATTTTGCGCTATTCTTTTTAAAATATCCGTCTGATGCCGACATCTAGTAATTAATTCTGGCCTCCCCCGCGACTTGTCATTCTTTAGCTTATTTAATAAACCTGATTTATAATTATCCAAACTACCATTTAAAAACTGCTTTAATAAACTGATACTAGATTGGTAGTCTGATGAACTAATTCTCTTCAGACATGGTGCGGCACATAAATCAATATGGTGCAATAAACAACCTTTTTTATTATCCATTTGCCGACAAACTCGAAACCTAAATACACGCTGAAGCACTTTTAGAACAACCCGAAGATTTTTAATGTTCACAAATGGCCCAAAATACTCTATATTCTTGTTCTTTTCTATGCCATACTCTCGCACAATAAATACGCGAGGAAATTTTTCTTTGCTTATGGCAATACCCGGAAATGACTTGTCATCCCGTAAACGTACATTATATTTCGGCTGCTCATCCCGCACTAACCGTGCCTCTAAAAGCAAAGCTTCAATTTCCGAACCAGCAATCTTGTATTCGATATTCTTCACCCGGCTCATCAAAGCAAAAGTTTTATTGTCCAGTGCTTTACTGAAGTAGTTTGCCACGCGATGCTTGAGGCTTTTTGCTTTACCCACATAAATAATATCATTTCTCCTATCCCTCATTATATAAATACCAGGATTTTCTGGGAAATTATTTATTGACTTCTTTAGCCGCTTAATGGCCATAAATAGTTTTTATTTTAACAATCATCTGCTCCCTGGTAAACAACTTAATAAATCTATCAAAGCCATTCTGCCCCATCGTATTAGCTAAAACGGGATTATCTATCAGCTTTTGTATTGCCACAGCCAATGCTTGCGCATCTCGCGGAGCAACCAGTATCCCGCTTTTACCGTTTTCGACTATCTCTGGAATGCCATTTACATTTGAAGCAATCACCGGCTTCTTCATCGCCATCGCCTCTAGCAAAACCAGCCCAAATGACTCATAAAGTGATGGCAAAACCACTATATCCATTTTACTCACGAAAGGATGAATATTTTCGACAAGTCCGGTAAATGTTACCAATGATGTTATCTGTAATTGCTCTGAAACTGAGTGCAGATATTTTCTCTGACCACCATCACCAACCACTAATAAATTAATTTGAGGGTATTGGGGTTTAAGAATACTTATGGCCTTCAAAAGATATTCCTGCCCTTTTTCCGGACTAAGCCGTCCTATTACACCAAGAATTGGCTGGCCTTTTATTTCTGGTATCTTATCCGCCCCATTGACCAGAGCATCTAAACCATTATAAACAACTCGGAATTTCTTGTCCGGTGCTAAACCCAACATAACTTGGTCCTTCTTGTCAGACTCAGTAAGAGCAATAACTGTATTGCTACACCAACAGGTTAATTTCCAAAACCAGTAAAAAATACTCATTGATAGTCCGGTTACCTGAGGGATTTGAGCATCAGCAGAAAATATATGTCCATGTGGCGACCAAATAATATTGGGGACTCCGGTAAGTTTTGCCGCCAAACATCCTAAAAACCCAGCCTTAGAGGTATGACAATGCACAACGTCCGGATTATAGCTGCGGAAAAACCAGTATAATCTGATTAATGCTATCGTATCTTTGAAAGGAGCAATACCACGAACTAATTGGGCTAACTGCCTTATATTAATGTTAGATATAGACTTAAACTCTACCCAGAGTGACCCCTCAACTCCGGTTTCAGTTCCGCTAATAAGCGTAATGTCATATTTATCTTTAAGTGATGCTATAATATCAAAACAAACCTTCTGCGCCCCACCTCTTATCAAACGGGTAATGACATAAACAATTTTCCTACGTCTATTTCCCGAATTTGTTAGCATATAATTTAGAAATTTGTTTACCTGCCGCACTAACGACATCATCTACAGCTATCCGTTCCATGCAGGCGCGGGTAGCGCATTTCAAGTTGTGGCAAGGCCAGCAATCTATATCTTTGCGGACCATTATAAAATTAGTTTCCGGCGCATACGTACCTAAGGCCGGCCAGTTACCCGGACCAAAGATTCCAATGGTCGGCGTTTTCATGGCTACAGCCATATGCATAGGACCAGTATCATTACTTATAAAAAGATGGCATCGCTCCATTAATGCGGCCGCCTGTTTAAGCGTAGTCAGCCCAGCTGCAATAAACGGCTTCTTTTTCATTAATAATGTTGCCTGCTCAATAAGTGATATCTCCGAACGCCCTCCCGTAAAAACAATTTTAGCGCCATACTTCTCTGACAAAATATCCGCGACAGCGGCGAATCGTTCCAGCGGCCAACTCTGTCTGACTAAAGCCCAAGGGTTTGCGCCAGCATGAATTCCGATTAATAACTTGTCATTTAAATCAATGTTCTTATCGAGTAATTCCCGCGCGAACTTACGATCTGCTTCAGTTATCCAGACTTCAGTCTGGCGGTTACTAGTATCGACGCCCAGCGCCCCAATAACATCTAATGACCGATCTACAAGATGCCTCATCCTAAATGCGCTGTCTGGAACGCGTATATTCATCAATAATGAGTGCCTATCCGTATCCAACCCGACTCTAATCGGAGCCCGGCTAAAACAGCCAATCATCATCGGCCGAATCGCATTCTTAAAACCATAAAGCATATGCAAATCTACAAATATATCATATCGCCGCTGAAGCAACGTTTTAGCTAATCGAAGTTCTTCTATAAAAGACTTGATATTCATCGGTAAAGCCATCAGGCTTTTCCTGCGGTAAGTATACAACTCACGGAAAGGCAGAAGCTCGTCCACATAAGGCGCTCCCCGAACCACCTCAGCCCCCGGCTCTTCGGATAACAGAGTGATGCGAGCATTAGAAAAATGAGCCTTTAATGCTCTAAAGACCGGCGTGGCCATAACCACGTCGCCTATACCACCTAATCTTAATACCAAGATAGACTTTATTTTTTTAGGTGCTAACATACTGCTCATTCTAATATCCAAGCTGTTACAATCACCACGCACGTCATCATCATCAGGTACCAACCCAGTTCTTTTTGAACCAGTTCCTTCTCTTGACTGCCAAAAAAAACCTGCTCTAAATCATTTCTCGAATTACCGCTGTTATTAGATTCATCTTCTCCATAAACTGCCCCTATATCCAACCCTTCACTTTTTATTTTATTTACTATATTAGCCCAGAATATCGGAAAAGAAGTCATTAACGCCCAATTACTATCTTTATTCCATTCTACATCAAACCCGATTATCAGGCAATACTTTCCATCTTTAGAAAATTCGCCCACTATAACATCATCCATGCTTTTCACCAAAGGCTTAAAATGATCACGGTCATTTATCATCAAGCGCTTCGCGCTTTTAACATGGATATTATCTAAATTAACACAAGTAAATATCGGGGCGGTCTGATCTGTTATCGCAAGGTTAGTTGGCGTGATTAACCCGGATACATCATATAATAACTGCAATTCTCTCCCGAAGTTCTTACCGTCAGGAGGGTTTATAATCACGCTTCGTGCGGGCAACACCCCGGGCATTATATCATTAAATATACACAAATCATACTTATCCATATCCAAAGCTGAGATCAGAACAAATTGGTCATAACTGATGTAATTAACCTGGCCTGCTCCATTCGCCGCCACCAATGCCTTTAATACTGCTTCATTCTTAGCCCCGATTAAGCATATCTTCAATCCTTTTTCCCCAACCCACACTCGAACCTCATTATCAGCCATCAACTCATCTCTAATATTAATCCTTATCGTATATTCTTTCTGTTTGTCCGGAATATCCGAAAATACTATCGGATATTCACCCCCGGCCGGTATATTTACATTAATGCTGCTTATTATTTTGCCATCATTATCATATAGTTCCGCCGGAAAATAGGCGCTTAATCCGGAATAATTCCTAACCATAGCAAATATATCAACAAAGCCCGGCTTATTGGGAGTCGGTGAGTCGTTGGCTTTAATAATTGCCTTATTATTCGATGGTCCTCCCACCAAGATAAATAATGGTTTAAAAGATAATAGACCAAGTACTTCCTCCGGCGGCATTTTATCAGAGCAAATTATCAAAGACAAAAGCTTCTTCTTGCTTTCCGCGATAATGGATGAATTAATCTGTTTTATCAATTCATCAAAATTACCGCCTATCTTAGCAAATTTTATATCCTTTAAGTATTCAACAGCTGATTGCTTGTTTAAACCATTAAGCGCACCCTGCAAATGAACTACAGAAACCGTATCGCTCTGGTTTAATCTGGACAGAACATCTTCAATCTTCTCCTGGACAATGCTCAATCTCGACTTGTCGGTATCGGATACAAAGCTGCTCATGCTAACCGAATTATCAATCAGAACAATAACATGCCTGGGCGTTTCTTGATTCAAATAAATACCCGGCTGCGCCAGGGCCAGCACCAGTAAAACAACAACCAATACATAGCATACCATCGAAAGAACCCACTGCCAGCGCGTTCTGGACGAAGTCTCGGCGTCAGGCAGTTTACGCCAGAGTATGACACTGCTCACCAAAAGATGTATCGGCCGCTTATACATCCAGACTAGCCAGACCACCAGCGGCGTAACCAGCAAACCCAATAACCATAGCGGATTCTGAAATATCATATTTCAATCACTATTAATAATCATCTTAACAGCCCGCCCGCCTTAAGGAAGTTCACAACTATATCTTCCAGCGGAGTCGAGGTCCTAACGTAAAAATATTGTATATCATGCTGATGAGAAAAACTCTTCCACTCATCCGAATATCCGGCTAACCGTTTCTGGTAAGCGTCCTTGACCGACTTATCCATTTTTATCAGCCGCGACTCGCCAGTCTCGGCGTCGTGCAGAACCGCCCGGCCGCCAAACGCCGGATTCGCCTCCGGCTCAGATATCACATGCATCACATTAACCTGAAACCCGCGTTTAATGAACCTGATAAGCGCGTCATGCGCAGATCTGGAATCATCCTCCAGCAGGTCAGAAACTAATATCAATAACCCCTTCCTGACCAGGGATTTGTCCATCTGGCTTAAAGCCGAACCAATATCTGTCCGGCCGGCTGCCGGCTGTTTCCCGACAAACCCCAGCAGTTTTGACAAATCTTTATCAGCCCTGAATACCGTCGATAAAATTATCCGTCCGTCTGACCCGGGGAACAACCCAAATTTCACGTCGCCACCCAGAACCAGTCCAGCATATCCCATTACCACTGCCAGTTGCTTGGCATAAACTGACTTGTCACGCATTGACTCAGAATTGTCTACCAGAACATACACCGGCCTCGACTGCTCGCTGGCAAACTCCTTTACATACAACTTCTCCGTCCGCCCGAACAGGTTCCAGTCGATATACCTTGTTTCGTCTCCGGCCGAATAGCCCCGATGGTCCAGAAACTCCACCCGTCCGCCCTTCTGACGAGATACCCGCTCGCCGGCCGTGCCAGCCATCAGAACTTTTTTAAGCATCTGCTTGATGGCCTCCAACCGCTTTAAGAAATCATTGTCAAATATTTCTTCTTTCATAATCCCTGTTTATCAATTTATAGTATTCGAACCTAAAATTGTCAATTTAAGTGACTCATAATCCGGGTCTGGCGCTATTCCTGGTTTTTGGCAGATTTCTCATTATTTCCTTGACATTATTTTAAATATTCGTTTAATTGCACCTTATGCCATTAACGATAGAAAAGAAACAAGATGTTGTAAAGAAGTACCAGGTGCACAAGAACGACACCGGCTCGCCAGAAGTCCAGGTAGCTATCTGGACGGAGTGGATAAATGAACTGACCGAGCATTTCAAACGCCACCCCAAGGATAATAACTCTCGCCGCGGGCTCCTCGTGATTATCGGCAAGCGTTCGGCACTCCTCAAATACCTGTCCAAGCAAGATCCGGTCAGGTATCAGAAGCTGATTAAACAGCTTGGTATCAGAAAATAATGTGGATGATTTGAGTAGGCTTGGATATTATCAAACCTCGTTTATTAAATTAAACCATAATATTCAGCTTTCCTCCATAGGCGACTGTCCGTCCGACAGACGGCCATCAGCCTCGTGCTGGAATCAGCTTACCAATCAAAGAAAGGAAACAAGGATTTAGTATGCAACCATTTAAAGTAACAACGGAGCTGGGCGACAAAAAATTCATTATCGAGACCGGCCATTTAGCCCAGTTGGCTAACGGCTCAGCATTAATAACTTACGGTGATTCGGTCGTCCTGGCCACGGTAGTCATCGGCGAACCCCGCGAATCAAACGGTTTCGGCGACGACGATATGCTCCCCCTGACCGTGGATTACCGGGAAAAAACATCAGCCGCCGGAAAGATTCCGGGCGGGTTCTTCAAGCGCGAAGGCCGACCCTCAACCAAGGAAATCCTGACCATGCGCATGATTGACCGTCCAGTCAGGCCGCTATTCCCCAAAGGATTCAAGCAGGAAATCCTTATTATGACCATGGTCCTCTCGGCTGATAAGAATAACGACCCCGATATCCTGGCTATGAACGGCGCCTCTATGGCCCTGTGCCTCGCCAACGTCGGATTCAAAGGCCCTATCGGCGCTGTCCGTGTCGGCTATGTCAACAAACAATTCGTACTCAACCCCTCATACGATGAAATCAAAACCGGAAGTATGGAACTGGTCATCTCCGGCTCGGCTGACTCGGTCATGATGGTCGAAGGCTTTGCCAAGGAAATACCCGAAGAAACACTTATCGAAGCCATACTCTTCGGACACGAATATATCAAGAAATTGGTGGCCGGCCAGAATGAAATCCTTAAACAGATGAACATCAAGCCCAGAAAGATAGCAGAGGAAAAACCTGACGAATCACTGGAGAAGCTGGCCAAATCCATCCGTAAAGAATCGTATTCCGACCTGGAAAAGAGCATCCTGATAAAGGCCAAGCAGGAACGCCGCGACGCCATAAAGAAACTCAAGGAATCAGTCAAAGAACGCTACCTCAAAGACGTAGCCGAAGATGAAAAAGACAAGTTGTCCAGCCAGATAAGCACCGTCTTCAAGCAGATGGAGCACGAAATAGTCCGAAGCTTGGCCCTGGACGGCAAACGCATGGACGGCCGCGGGCTGAAGGATATCCGCCCGATATCCGGCATGGTCGGATTCCTGCCCCGAACCCATGGTTCATCGCTGTTTACCCGCGGTGAAACCCAGGCATTGGTCAACGTCACTCTCGGAACCGCCGACGACGCCCAGACTATCGAAGGCCTGGAAGAAGAATACGAGAAGCGGTTTATGCTCCATTATAACTTCCCGCCGTTCTCGACCGGCGAAGTCAAGCGCCTAAGCGGCCCGGGCCGCCGGGAAATCGGGCACGGCAACCTGGCCGAACACGCCATAGAGCCGATGCTGCCTGAATTCACCGAATTCCCATACATTATCCGCATCGTTTCGGACATCCTGCAATCCAACGGCTCATCCTCAATGGCCACCGTCTGCGGTAGTTCGCTCTGTCTTATGGACGCCGGCGTGCCCCTGAAAAAACCAGTTTCCGGCATCGCCATGGGCCTTATCAGCGAATCGGATAAAATCGCCATCCTTTCGGACATCCTCGGCAACGAGGACAAACACGGCGATATGGACTTCAAAGTGGCCGGCACCAAGGACGGCATCACCGCGGTCCAGATGGATATCAAGATACACGGCCTGACTCCCGACATAATGACCCGGGCGCTGGCCCAAGCCAAGGAAGGCCGTATGCATATACTGGGCCGGATGCAGGAAATAATCGCCCAGCCCAGGGCCGATATCGCGGAATCCGCTCCCAGAGTCCTTAAGATCAAGATTGACCCTGAAAAAATCGGCATGGTCATCGGACCGGCTGGAAAACATATCAAGAAGCTCGAAGCCGATACCAAGGCCAAGGTGGAAATCGAACAGGACGGCACCATCCTGATTTACGCCGATAACCTGGTTATGGCCGAAGCCGCCCGCACCATCATCGCCAATATGACGGCCGAACCGGAAATCGGCAAAATTTACGACGGCACCGTCACCGGCATCAAGGATTTCGGCGCTTTCGTAGAAATAATCCCCGGCCGCGACGGTATGGTCCATATATCCGAACTCTCGCACGGATTCGTCAAGTCGGTCAGTGACGTCCTCAAGATGGGCGACAAAATCCAGGTTAAGCTCATCAGCATAGACGACACCGGCCGCATAAAACTCAGCCGTAAGGAACTGCTTCCGCCGCCCGAACCGGGCAGCGAACAGTCAGAAGCGCCCCAATCACCGTCCGGCGGCGGGTTCCGCCCGCGCTCAGGCGGCGGCGGATTTAGAAGGTAATTAAAATCTGTCATTTTACCGGATTTTATGCCGCATAAATTCATCAACGCTCTCAAGGAAGGCGACAGCGTCCGGGATATCTACCTGGTATCCGATAAACAACTTCGCAAGACCCGGGCCGGCGCGCCATTCCTGGTCCTGGAACTGACCGATAAAAGCGGTCGCATCAAAGGCATGGTCTGGGACAAGGCCGACGAATTCAACCGCCGCTGCAAGACCGGAGACCTGATAAACTGCCAGGCGCTGGTCGAACCCTACCAGAACGAACTCCAACTCAAAATATCCAACCTGGATGCCGACGTCCCGGCAGACACCGACCGGTCCAACTACCTGGCCCATACCGGCAAGGATATCGAGCTCCTGATGGAAGAGCTCAGGAACATCCTGGCCGGCGTCAAAGACCCCTATTTCGCCGGGTTGATAAAGTCATTTATGGATGACAAGAAATTCGTCGAGCAGCTAAGGATATCCCCGGCCGCCATAGAGTTCCACCATAACTATGTGGGCGGACTGCTGGAACACACCGTCAACCTGCTCCAGCTGGCGCTCCAGATAAGCCCCTGCTACCACAAAATCATCGATACCGACCTGCTCCTGACCGGTACATTCCTGCACGATATCGGGAAAATCCGCGAATACGAAATCCAGCTGGCGCCCAAGATGACCGACGAAGGCTACCTGCTCGGCCATACCGTCATCGGCGTATCCATGGTCGAAGAGCGGGCAAAGAGCATAAAAGACTTCCCGGCCGAGCGCCTGACCCTATTGAAACACCTTATCAGCAGCCATCACGGCCAGCGCGAATTCGGCGCGCCGGTTCTGCCTATGACGCCCGAAGCCCTGATGCTACACTACATAGACAACCTCGACGCCCGCCTGGGCGAATACCAGGCCCTGGCCGAAAAGGCCGACCCCAGCTCCAACTGGACCGAACGCTCCCGCTCACAGGAACGGAAATTCTACAAAAAGAATAGCCCCAAGTAGCATCCGCGCCGGCCTGGCCATAATCATCAAAATCTTGACCTTTGTCGCCACTTAGTATATCCTTTAGATACCATGTAAGCTGATTGTGCGACATCCGACGGATGTGTTTCAGCTTAATCCGTTTCAGTCTGAGGCTGATTCGCCTCCGGCGGAAAATCCGTTAAATACTATGACAGATAACAAAACAGCGTTATTGTTCCCGGGGCAGGGAGCCCAGTTTGTCGGCATGGGCAAGGAACTGGCCCAGAATAACCCGACTGCCCGCAAGGTATTCGACCGGGCTAACCAAATAATGGGGTTTGACCTGGCCAAACTGTGCTTTGACGGCCCCGAGGACGAGCTCAACAAGACCAATATCTGCCAGCCAGCCATCCTGGTTATGAGCCTGGCCGCACTGGAAGTGCTCAAAGAGCAATCCAAACTGCCCAAGTTTGACGCCCTGGCCGGCCTGAGCCTGGGCGAATACACCGCCCTGGCCGCCGGTAACGCCCTGTCCTTTGACGATGCCGTACGCATCGTGGAACGGCGCGGCACCTTTATGCAGGAGGCCTGCAACCAGAACCCCAGCGGCATGGCCGCGGTCATGGGCATTACGCCCGATAAAATCAAAGAGGTCATCGCCAAGGTCAACGGCGTCATCGGCGTGGCCAACCTCAATACCCCGGGACAGGTGGTCATCTCCGGCGATAATAAGGCCATCGAAGAGGCCTCGGCCAAGCTCAAAGAGGCCGGCGCCAAGAAAGTCATCCCGCTCAAAGTGGCCGGCGCCTTCCACTCGCCGCTGATGAAAAGCGCCGAGGATAAACTCAAAATCGAGCTCCAGAAAATCAATATCAAACCGCCCACGGCGCCCATCGTCTCCAACGTCACGGCGGATTACGTTACCGACCCCGGCCAGGCCAAGTCCAACCTGGCCCGCCAGGTGGTCTCGTCAGTGCTCTGGGAGGCCTCGATGCGCAAGCTCATCCAGGACGGATTCAAGACATTCTACGAAATCGGTCCGGGCAATACCCTGACCGGTATGATGCAAAGGATAGACCCAACGGTGCAATGCACCAAACTGTGAGTTATAAATTATGAGTTATGAATTAAAGGATAAAACAGCTATCGTCACCGGCGGCGGCCGCGGCATCGGGCGCGAAATCGCCCTGGCCCTGGCCGTCCAAGGCGCCAACCTGGTCCTGGTCGACGTCGATGAAGCCACCCTCAACCAAACCGCTGCGGATATCCAGGCCAAGGGCGTAAAAGCCCTGCCCATCAAGGCCGATGTCACCAGCGCCGCTGACGCCGACCGGGTGGCCGACGAGGCCAACAAGGCCCTGGGCCGGATAGATATCCTGGTCAATAACGCCGGCATCACCCGCGACAACCTGATTATGCGCATGAAGGAAGACGAATGGGACCGGGTCATCGCCATCAACCTCAAAGGCACATTTAACTTTACTAAAGCCGTGTCCCGTTATATGATGAAGGCTCGTTCGGGCCGGATTGTCAATATCGCCTCGATTATCGGCATTGGAGGCAATGTCGGCCAGGCTAACTACGCCGCTTCCAAGGGCGGGGTTATTGCCCTGACCAAATCGGCGGCCAAGGAGTTCGCCCCGCGCAATATCAACGTCAATGCCGTGGCTCCGGGATTCATCCAGACGGCTATGACCGAGGTCCTGAACGACGAGGTCAAGAACAAAATGATGGAACGCATCCCGCTCCAGCGGCTAGGCACCACCAAGGACGTAGCCGACGCGGTGCTGTTCCTGGTATCGGACGCTTCCAGCTACATCACCGGCCAGGTGCTGGTGGTGGACGGCGGGATGGTGATGTAAAATTATGGTAGATAAAATTAAGCAGTTACGCGAAATGCGCCAGAACGCCCTGCTGGGCGGCGGCAAGGAACGCATCAAGAAACAGCACGAGATGAAAAAGCTCACCGCCCGCGAGCGCATCGAGCTCCTACTCGACAAAAACTCATTCCACGAACTGGATATGTTCGTGCTCCACCAGTGCGACCACTTCGGCCTGGAGAACAAGCGCCCGCTGGGCGACGGCGTGGTCACCGGCTACGGCACCGTCAACGGCCGGCTGGTCTACGTCTTCAGCCAAGACTTCACCGTCTTCGGCGGCGCCCTGGGCGAGGCCTACGCCAATAAGATCTGTAAGGTCATGGACCTGGCTACCAAGGTCGGCGCTCCGGTCATCGGCCTGAACGACTCCGGCGGCGCCCGCATCCAGGAAGGCGTCGTTTCCCTGGGCGGCTATGCCGAGATATTCTTCCGCAACACCCTGGCCTCGGGCGTGGTGCCCCAGCTGTCCGTCATCATGGGCCCGTGCGCCGGCGGCGCGGTCTACTCCCCGGCACTGACCGATTTCATCATCATGGTCAAGAACACCAGCCATATGTTCATCACCGGACCTGAGGTCATCAAGTCCGTTACCAACGAAGAGGTCTCGTTCGAGAAACTGGGCGGGGCTACCACCCATAATACCCTTTCCGGCGTGGCCCACTTCGCGGCTAATGACGAAAAGGACGCCGTGGCCACACTCAAGAAACTGCTCAGCTACCTGCCGGCCAACAATATGGAAGAGCCGCCTTACATGAAACCCAAAGACAAGCCGGACCGGACCGAGAAAGGCCTGGCTAAGATTATACCCGATGACGCCGACAAGCCCTACGATATGCGCCAGGTCATCAAACTGGTCATGGACGAAGAGGACTTCTTCGAGGTCCACTCCGACTGGGCCCGGAACATCGTCGTCGGCTTCGCCCGGCTCAACGGGCACGCCGTCGGCGTGGTCGGCAACCAGCCCCAGTTCCTGGCCGGATGCCTGGACATCAACGCCTCCATCAAGGCCGGACGGTTCGTCCGCTTCTGCGACGCTTTCAATATCCCGCTGGTCACCTTCGTCGACGTGCCCGGCTTCCTGCCCGGCACCACCCAGGAGTTCGGCGGCATCATCCGCAACGGCGCCAAACTGCTTTACGCCTATTGCGAAGCCACCGTGCCCAAGCTGACCGTCATCACCCGCAAGGCCTACGGCGGCGCCTATGACGTTATGTGCTCCAAGCACGTCCGGGCCGATATGAACTTCGCCTGGCCGACGGCCGAAATCGCCGTGATGGGGCCCGAAGGCGCGGTCAATATCATATTTAAGAACGAAATCGCCCAGTCCAAGGACCCGGACGCCACCCGCAAGAAACTGGTGGCCGAATACGAGGCCAAGTTCGAGAACCCCTACATCGCGGCCGAACGGGGCTACATCGACGAGGTCATCGAGGCGCAGGAAACCCGGCCCAAGCTGATATCGGCCCTGGAAACATTACTGAACAAGCGCGAAGCCCGTCCGCCCAAGAAGCACGGGAATATCCCGCTTTAATATATGAAAAAAGAAGAAATGGCCATCATCACCGCGGCGGTGGACGCCTATCTGGAACGGATGGGGCTGGAAGACTACCGCCTGAGCGAACCGGAAACGCCGGTATATAACATCGCGCCCATAACGTTCGAGTCCGAATCCCGGCGCCATTCGGCCTGGAAATGGTCATTATTCCCGACTACCGGCAAGGATAAAGGCCATCGGGAAAGTTTGCATTGGAGATAAAATCGGTTTAATCCGCTAAATCCGCTTACTAAAAAAATTATGGTAAAGATAACAGAAACGGTCCTGCGCGACGGCCACCAGTCGTTAATCGCCACCCGGATGTCCACGGCCGATATGCTGCCCATCGTCGAGAAGCTCGACCAGGTCGGCTTTTTCTCTCTGGAGATGTGGGGCGGCGCCACCTTCGACGTCTGCCTGCGCTACCTCAACGAAGACCCCTGGCAGCGCCTGCGCGAAATACGCAAGCGGGTCAAGAACACCAAACTCCAGATGCTCCTGCGCGGCCAGAACCTGGTCGCCTACCAGCATTTCCCGGACGACATCGTCGTCAAATTCATCCAGAAGGCCCGCGATAACGGCATCGACATCTTCCGCATCTTCGACGCCGTCAACGACATCCGCAACATCGCACTGGCCATCCAGACCGCCAAAAAGGTCGGCGGCCTGGTCGAAGGCTCGATATCATACACGGTCAGCCCGGTCCATACCATCGAGAAATACATCAAGTTCGCCATCGAGCTCAAGGAAGCCGGTTCGGACATCATCTGCATTAAGGATATGAGCGGCATCATCTCGCCCATCGCCGCCTACGACCTGATTAACGCCCTGAAGAAAGAGGTCAAACTGCCGGTGCACCTGCACACGCACTGCTCCAGCGGCATGGCCCCGATAACCTATCTAACCGCGGCCGAGGCCGGCGTGGACATCCTGGATACAGCCATGTCGCCCTTCGCCTGGGGCGCATCGCAGCCGCCCACCGAAAGCATCGTCGGCGCCTTCAAGGGCACGCCCTACGACACCAACCTCAACGTCGAGCTGCTGGCCGAAATCGCCGAGTACTTCCAGACGGTCAAGGAAAAATACAAGGACATCCTGGACCCCATCTCCGAAAGAATCGACCCGCGCATCCTGGTGCACCAGATACCGGGCGGGATGATATCCAACCTGATATCCCAGCTCAAGGCACAGAACGCTATGGGCAAATACGCCCAGGTGCTGGTTGAAACTGCCCTGGTCCGCAAAGAGCTCGGCTACCCGCCGCTGGTCACCCCAACCAGCCAGATAGTCGGCACCCAGGCCGTCTTCAACGTGGTCATGGGCGAACGCTACAAAATGATTTCCAAGGAAGTGAAAAACTACGTCAAAGGGCTCTACGGCCGCTCGCCCGGCCCGATTGACGACGACATCAAGAAGAAGATTATCGGCGACGAGCAGCCCATCCAGGGCCGCCCGGCCGACGGAATGGCTCCGGCCTGGGACAAGACCGTAACCGAGGTCAAGGCGCTCAAGAAGACCGAAACCGTCGCGGACGAAGACGTCCTGGCCTACGCCATCTTCCCGCAGGTAACGGCCGAGTTCTGGGACCGGCAGGCCAAAGGCATCACCGGCCCGACCGAGCCGATAGTCACCAGCGTCAAGTCCAGCGCGCTGGCCGGCGAGATGAACGTCCGCAAAGGCACCCAGCCCGGGCATATCAGCCTGGAACTGAATGACCAGAAGCATCAGGCCACCGTCACCGCCCTGGAAGGCCCCAGCGAAGAGACACTGCCTTTATTGGTCAAGCTCAACGGCTCCGAATATAAGGTCAACGTCCAGAGACAGAAGAAGACGATTCAGCCGGTAATAGTAACCGCTCCGGCTGTCGTGACTGCCCCGGCACCCACGCCTAAAGTCGAGGTTAAACCGGCCGCTCCGGCGACAACGTCATTATCAGGCACGCTGATAGAGGTCAAGGTGCCCATGCCCGGCAAGATAGTATCGGTCAAGGTCAAGCCCGGCGAAAAGGTCAAGCGCAACCAGATGCTCTTCATCCTCGAAGCCATGAAGATGCAAAACGAGATAGACGCGCCCTGCGACGGGACCATAAACTCCATTGCCATCAAGGCCGGCGACAACGTCGAGAGCAACATCTCGGCGATGAATATAAACCCGGCTTAAAACAATTTAAAACCTAAAAAACAACACAAAATCAAGGTTTTATGCAGTTTTCAGGTGATTCAACCCAAAAAGTTATCCACAGGGGGAGCCCCCCCACCCCTATTGACTTAACCCCCTATGCCTTTTGACTTAACTCCCCATACATCTTGACTTAACCCCCTGTACCTTTTGACTTAACCTCCCGTACATCTTGACTTAACCCCACTCTATGTCGAAAAAACGGAAGTAATTCCGAGTAATTCCGGAGTAATTCCGGGTAATTCCGGGGACACCATACTCAATTATTAATTCGGTAAGGTATCCACCGATGCGTTTTCCCATGTCATATTGCCTTAATATGATATCATACAGCTCTTATATGACATCATACTGAAGTAATTCCGGGGACACAATTATTAATTCGGTAAGGAGTCCCCCGAACTTAGCCAGCTACCCTGGAAAGATGTTAGGCAAGGAACGAATTAAATGAGGAATTAGGATAGATTTTAGGAAAATGATGCCCTAGGAAAGGCTTATTTACTGTATTTTCGGAATGCGGGACTGTCCCCAATTACCCATTAGTTATTATCACATTTATTATCACATTTAATGTGTTATTATCACATTCTCTGCCAGAGGGCGTTTCTACCTCTTCCCAGAGTCTTTAGCCGGCCTTGCCGGCGCAAATTCTCCAGAATTACCCGTATCATCGGACGGCTGACACCCGGGCAAGCTCGCGTTACTTCACTGATACTAAATTCCCTGGGCAAATTCTTTACCGCATCCGTTACCCACTCAGTCTTAGCCCCTCTTTTGGCACGAGTGGCTCCGGCCCTATTCTCAAATTCCTTATAGGCGGCGATGAGTATACCTAAACTATACCGCCACCAAGGCAGAATTCTATGTTTGCCTTGATGCCAGTTCTGAGAACATTCTTGTAAAACCTCGTAATAGGTCTCTTTGCTGGCCTCTATTAAACGCTCAATACTGATATAACGACCCACATCATAATCCGTCTGATGAAGCATTAAAACGGTCAGTAGCCGAGAAACTCTGCCATTACCGTCGGCAAACGGATGAATACAGAGGAAATCCAGCGCAAAACTAAATATTAAGAGTAGTTTGTCTATTTTCCCATTATTCCATTCACGATTGAAATGCACACAAAGTTCTTTAATGTAATATTCGGTTTGGTGCGCGGACACCGGCGCGAACCGGGTTATCCAACGGCCATCGGGCAACCTCTCCTCAATAGCATTATCCCGCCTCTTCCACTGGCCCGCGGGCAGATTGGTATGATGAAACATATCCTTATGAAGTTTCAGGATTGTTTCCGGCGAAATATCAAATCGTTTGTAAGAAGTATATATTTTAGCCAGCACATCACGATAACCCACTACCTCTGCCTCGGGCCTGGTTTTGGGCGTTGTCTTCTTGTCCACCAGCGGTTCGAGGCGGGCATTATCCACCACCACGCCCTCTATTCGGTTGGAAGATTCCACGCTTTGAATTATGGCTATGTGTCTAAGAGCCTTTAAAATCTGGGGCGTCTGCCTGGCAAAAAGTTCCTGTTTGCCTCGATATTCGCCCAACGTTCTTAATGTCCCGGCAACATCAAGAGGCGCTGTCTGCCGTTCAAGAAAATTATCAATAAATGATTTCATATTATTACCACTCCTGCCATATCTGGTTTAGTATACCTTAACTCTGTTTACGGTCAAGAAATGCCGGGTTACCCCTCCGCTTTGCGAGAGGCGTGAGTGATTGCTCAAATGTCTTGATTTATTGCCTTGAGCTATTATGCTATTTAGCCACGGAGACACTGAGGTCTCAGAGAAAATAATATTTCTTCGGCTCCGCGCGCTCTGTGCCTCTGTGGCAAGGTTATCTATGAATTCTGTCTGGAACAAGCTGGAACCGGTACTGCTTCAGGCGCATAAGACTTCCCAGTACATCGGCGGGGAGCAGAACAGCGCCGTCAAGGACCCGGACAAAGTGGACATCCGCTTCGGCCTGGCTTTCCCGGATACCTACGCCATCGGAATGTCGCACTGGGGTCTGCAGGTGCTTTACCATATCCTCAACCTGAGGCCGGACACCTACGCCGAGCGCATCTTCGCGCCCTGGATTGATATGGAAACGGTCATGCGCCGGGAGAAGATACCGCTCTTCTCGCTGGAAACCCATTCCCCGGCCGGGGATTTCGACATTATCGGCTTTTCGCTCCAGCACGAGCTGTCTTATACCAACGTCCTTAATATGCTCGACCTGGCCGGCATCCCGCTCAAATCGGCCGAGCGCACCGAGGACCACCCTTTGATTATCGCCGGCGGACCGTCCGTGTTCAACCCCGAGCCCATGGCTGATTTCATAGACATTTTCGTCATCGGCGACGGCGAGGACAAGATTACCGAGTTCGTGAACGCGTTCAAGGCATTGAAGGCCCAGAAACTCAAACGTGCCGAGCTGATTCGCAGGCTGGCCTCGTCAATCACCTGCCTCTATGCACCGTCTTTATACGAAGTGACCTATAACATTGATGGGACAATCAAGGAATTCAAGCCCAGATACCCGGACGTCCCGGCCGGCATCCCCAAGGCGATTGTGGCCGACCTGGACCAGGCGCCGGTGCCGGAAAAGCCGGTCATCCCATTCGGCGAGGCCATCCACGACCGCATCAACATCGAGATAATGCGCGGCTGTCCGCATTCCTGCCGGTTCTGCGTTTCCAGCGTGCTCAAATCGCCGCTCCGGGTGCGTTCGCTGGACTCGGCCCTGAAGCTGGCCGAGGCCACTTACCAGAACACCGGCTATGACGAGATATCCTTGCTGTCGCTTTCCAGCGGCGATTACCCCAACCTGGACGAACTGATATTCCGGCTCAACGCCCGGTTCAAGAGCCGCAAGGTCAGCGTCTCTCTGCCCTCTCTGCACATCAGCGAGAACCTCAAGCGCCTGCCCGAGGTCATCAACGCCGTGCGGAAGAGCGGGTTCACCATCGCGCCCGAGGTCGGGCAGGATTCGCTCCGGGCCGTCATCAACAAGAACGTCGACGACGAGGACCTCTACCAGGCCATCAAATCGGCTTACCAGCAGGGCTGGCGCCAGATTAAACTCTATTTTATGATCGGACTGCCCGGCGAGACGGACGACGACATCCAGGCCATCGTCAATATGGCCCGGCAGGCCTCGTTCCTGGGCAAGGAGGCCACCGGCCGTTACGGCGCCGTCAATATCACCATATCGCCTTTCGTGCCCAAGCCGCATACGCCATTCCAGTGGAGCCGGATGATACCGGTAGCCGAGATAAGGCGCAAGCAGGAGCTCATCCGCTACGGCCTGTCCCGGATGCGCAATATCAACCTCAAGTTCCACAAGCCCGAGCGCAGTTATCTGGAAGGCGTCTTTTCCCGGGGCGACCGGAGATTAGGCGGACTGCTGATGGACGCCTGGCAGGCCGGGTGCAAGTTCGACGCCTGGGAAGAGGCGTTCAGTTTCAGCCGCTGGCAGGCGGTGCTGGACAAACTGACGCCGGTCAACGGCCAGCCCCCGTTCGGGGATGCTCACCTACCAGCGGCTGATTTCTACGCCCTGCGTGAGCGGACCGAGACCGAGACCCTGCCTTGGGCGCATATAGAATCCGGATTCACCAAAGAGCAGATGCTCGAGGACTGGCACGAATGCCTGGCCAAGATACAGGAGACGACGAAGAAATAAGATTATTAACCGCAGATTTGGCAGATATAGCCGATTAACCCTCCGCACAACCCGTTCCGGGTCCTTGCCCTGAGGACCCGTCAGGGTCCGTAGGGTCAGCATAATCCGCGGTTTCAAACTATTATGAAGCAGTTGGTAATAGCATTATTACTCGGGCTGTCTATAGTGTCGGGCTGCACCAGCCCTGAACCCAAACCGCCCGTAGATGAAGCCCGCCAGCAACAGATAAAAGAAGCGCTGGACAAAATCACTGGACAAAACCAAGAGGAACGATACGATGCTACCCAACAGCTTGCGGATATGGGCGCCAAAGAATTAATTCCTGAAATTATAAAATTATTACAACATAACAATCCAAGAATTCGCTATGCAGCTGTTTCTATATTGGGAACATTTGACACGAAAGATGCTATGCCGCAGATTAAAAAGCTATTCCAAGATGATGACCCAGAGGTTCGTAGATTAACTATTATAGTATTAGGTGATTTTGGTGACAAAGAGGTTATACCTGAATTAGTCAAACTCTTAAATTATGATGCCGAAGAGACACGTGGCTTTGCGGCATTGCTTTTGGTGGAGTTAGGCGCTAAGGACAAAGTGCCAGCCAAAGTAGTAGAAGACATAAAACTATTTTTAAAATCTAACCATAGTGACGAATCCCGTGCCCGGGCGGCGCTGAAAGAGCTCGGGGTTGAGGTGCCCGAGGAAACTAAATAATACTCAGCTAAATCCGTTTAATCCGCTTACTAAACTATTATGACAGATTTCGGCGTCAGCGAACAGAAGATAAAACAGCTCCGGGATAAGATGGCCCGGCTGGGCATCCGGGAGCAGGATATCGAGGAAAGTTTTATCAGGTCGTCCGGCCCGGGCGGGCAGAACGTCAACAAGACCTCCACCTGCGTTTACCTCAAGCACCTGCCCAGCGGTATCGAGGTCAAGTGCCAGGCCGAGCGCTCCCAGGTGCTCAACCGCTACCGGGCCAGGCAGATTCTGGCCGACAAGATAGAGACCCTGAAGCTGGGCCGGCTCTCGGCCGAACAGCAGCGCATCGCCAAGCTCCGGCGCCAGAAGCGCAAGCGCTCCAAACGGGCCAAGCAGAAGATGCTCGATGCCAAGCATAAGCACTCGGAAAAAAAACAGCTCCGCTCGGATATCCGGGATATGGACTGATCTTACCACAGAGACACAAAGAACACAGAGACCAACTATAAATTATTTAACAGGGAATTAAAGAGACTTTTATACTTCGGCAGTTGAAGGAACGACTTATCCCTAGACCCTCAGAGGTCTTGGGACAAGCCCACAGGCTATCCCGCTTATAGGGGCAAGAACCCTAACGGGCTGCCGAGTATACTGGGCTAATAACTCACTACGTTCTAACAGCCCAAGTATCAGACTTAGCATAATATAAATCAGTCACTTACCAGTCTCTTCCAGTCCCTGTTATAAAGGTCTTCATGGTGAATAGTATTTTCCTTGACCTAAGTAGGAATAATCATTAAATGTCCTAAATAATAAACAGCTTAATCAGCTGAATCCGCTTACTTAAGGCTATATGGATTGTAACGTTTTCATTCTCAGGACCGCCGGGACTAATTGCGACAACGAGCTGGCCTTTGCCTTCCGCAAGGCCGGAGCGCAGACCGAGCAGATCCATATCAACCGCTGGCTCAAGGACAAGAAGATGGTCCATAAATACGACATCTTCGCCATCCCCGGCGGTTTTTCTTACGGCGACGACCTGGGCGCCGGCACCGTCCTGGCAAACCAGATAAAACAACACCTGCTCGAAGAACTGCTCAAGTTCGTGGATGACGGTAAGCTCATCATCGGCATCTGCAACGGGTTCCAGGCCCTGGTCAAGACCGGCCTGCTGCCCCGGCTGGACCCGACCCTGGACAAGAACACCTACGTCCAGGAAGTGACCCTGGCCAATAACGATTCGGCCAAGTACGAAGACCGCTGGGTCTACCTTAAGGGCTATTCCAAGAAGTGCGTCTTTACCAAAGGGCTGACCCGGCCGCTCTATTACCTGCCGGTGGCGCACGGCGAGGGCAAGTTCATCGCGCGCGATAAGGCCATACTCAAACAGCTGAAGGACAACGACCAAATAGTCTTCCGCTATACCGATATCGAGGGCAAGCCGACCATGCGCTATCCGGTCAATCCCAACGGCGCCACGGACAGCATCGCCGGCATCTGCGACACCACCGGCCGGGTGCTCGGGCTGATGCCTCATCCGGAACGCTTCCAGGATTTCACCAACCACCCACGCTGGACCCGCGAGAAGATACAGGAACCGACCGACGGCATGCTGATGTTCCTCAATGCCGTTAATTATATCAAGAGCCGCTGATAATAAAACCCTAATTCCTAAAACCTAAACAAATCACAATATATAAATACTAAAATGCAGGCTTTACATAGTTTGGGTATTGGGATTTTGAGATTGTTTAGTATTTAGGTATTAGATCTTAGTGCTTATTCCCACTCTGCTTACTTCTTCAACCAGTTTCCCGGTATGAATATTTCCAGGCGGGTGGCGTTGGTAGCCGGATTGGTGAGCTGGACAATGATGTCGCTGACGCCGTCGTTATTGAGGTCGTTGACGATGGGCTCGCCCTGGGGCATGCCCGTCAGCTTGAACCCATCTTTTATCGAGGCCAGCAGGATTTCCTGGGCCGGCTCCCGCTCGAACACCCGGCCGGCCACGCCGGGATATATCTGGAGCTTGCCGTCGGCGGTGGAAATGAGCAGGTCTTTCAGGCCGTCCTTGTTAAAATCACCGGAGAACGACCAGAGGTACGGCGTCTGGAAAGTATAGTTTATGGCCTTGCTGCCGGAGATATTGCCGCTGCCGGAGATATTGAGCGTGAACGGCACGTTGAACTCCCGGACATAGTCCGGGCTCTTGGGGAACCCGCTTCCCGGCCGGGCCAGGTAGACAACCATTTCCCAGTCGACGCTGTGCGCCAGGAACGCCTGCAGCCCGCCCAGCACGCCCAGCTTCTTCATCTGGACCAGCACCAGGTCACGCAACCCGTCGTTATTAAGGTCTATCAGGCTGTCGGAGACTATCCAGTTGCCGGTGCGGATTATCTGGGCCGGCTTCCCGAATTCCGGCGCCAGGTAGACGGTGATGACGCCCTCGCTGCTGTCGGCCGTGACGATGTCGGCCTTCTTGTCGTTGTTTATGTCCTCGATGACCGGCGCGATGATGTTTATTTCGTTGGAGTCGGCCGCCTTGGCCTGGAGCACCGAACTGCTCACCCACCGACCGTCGTTGATGAAGCACCTTATATCCGACGTTGTCAGGGCCAGCACGTCGTTGTTGCCATCACCGTTGATGTCGGCGATTATCAGCCTGGGCAAGGATGTCCGGGTCGTTACCGGCTCGAATACGGATTGCTCGTTGTAATTGACGCTGGTCCGCATCAGGTAAGGGATGTTGGCCGCGATTTTGTACTGGTTGTCGATTAGACGAGCCAGAGAGAACCGGTTCTCGCAGGGGATGAACGCGCCCAGCTCTGGATAGATGAATTTCCGGTAAATGGGCTTGTCATTGGGCTTGCCCCGGAATATGGTCGGCGCGGACAGCTCCGGAGTGAACTTGCCCAAGTCGCCGAACCCGGACTTGACCAGGCCTTCGGGCGTGACCCCGAATATCGCGCCGGATATGTCGTAGATAAAAATATTATCCGGCAGGATGACCGTGTTGGCCAGGGCGTATCCGGCAGCCTCTGACGGCTTGTAAACCAACAGCTGGCGCTTGTTCTGGATAATCAACTCAGGCCGGCTGTCATTATTGATGTCCTGGACTATGATGTTGTCAACCGGACCGTTAACATCTATCTGTCCGGGCTGAAAGGCAAAGCCGTCGGCAAAGAGCATCGACGCGCTGATGACCAGCAAGGCCGCGTAAAATATCTTCATCTTCATATCAGGCTCTGGCCTTCCATATCGCTCGGTTTGTCTATACCCAGTATCTTGAGCATGGTCGGCGCGATGTCGCATAACTTTCCGCCGGCCCGGAGCTTCTTGCCTTTGAACCCTTCGCCCACCAGGGTGAACGGCACCAGATTGGTGGTATGGTATGTGTGCGGACCGCCGTTCTTGTAATCCAGCATCTCGTCGGCATTGCCGTGGTCGGCCGTAACCAGCGCCGCGCCGCCCTTGGCCAGGACGGCATTGACCACCTGGCCAACGCAGTCGTCAACAACCTCGACGGCCTTTATGGCGGCCGGCAATACGCCGGTATGCCCGACCATATCGCAGTTGGCGTAGTTCATTATGATGACATCGTACTTATTTTCGGCCACGGCCTTGAGCACCTGGCTGGTCACTTCCGGCGCGCTCATTTCCGGCTTCATATCGTAGGTGGCCACCTTGGACGACGGTATCAGGGCGCGGTCTTCGCCCGGATAGGCCTTTTCCTGTCCGCCGTTGAAGAAATATGTGACGTGGGCGTATTTCTCGGTCTCGGCGATGCGCAGTTGCTTTAACCCCTTGCCGGACAGGACCTCGGACAGGATATTCTTGAGCGCCAGCGGTTTGAAGGCCACCGGCAGGTTAAGCTTTTCGTCATAGACGGTCATCATGGTGTAATGAATGCGCGGGAATACCCGGCGCGGGAAGTCCGAGAATCCCGGGTCGGTCAGCGCCCGGGTTATCTCCCTAGCCCGGTCGGCCCGGAAGTTGAAGAATATGACGGCGTCGTTGTCGCCGATGCGCTTGGTGTTGTCCAGAACTATCGGCTTGATGAACTCGTCGGTCTCGCCCCGGGCATAGGCGTCCTTGACGGCCTGAACCGGTTCGGATGCCTTGAGTCCGGCGCCGGCGGTCAGGGCGTCGTAAGCCAGCTGGAGCCGTTCCCAGCGCTTGTCCCGGTCCATCAGGTAATAGCGGCCGGAAATGGTAGCTATCCGGCCCATATTAATTATATCCATTTCTTTCTGGAGCCGCTCGATATAACCGACGCCGCTGTTGGGCGGCGTATCGCGCCCGTCCATGGCTGCGTGGAACATGACCTGGTCGCGAGACAAGCCATTGCGCCGGGCCAGCTCTAACAGGGCGAAGTAATGCGTGTCGGTGCTGTGCACCCCGCCGTCCGAGACCAGGCCCATCAGGTGCAATGCCGATTTGTTGGACTTGACATGCTCGATGGCGCTGACGAACTCCGGAATTTTATAGAACGAGCCGTCCTGGACGGCTTTATCGATGCGGGTGATTTCCTGCCAGACGATGCGTCCGGCGCCGATGTTGAGATGCCCCACCTCGGAATTGCCCATCAGGCCGGCCGGCAGCCCCACGTCCAGGCCCGAGGCCGACAACTGGGTGCAAGGATACTCCTGGCACATCTTTTTGAGATTGGGGCTTTTGGCCAGCTTGATGGCGTTGCCTTCGGTCTTGGGGTTGATGCCCCAGCCGTCCATGATTATTAATACTAACGGTTTAACCATATTTTATTATCTTATTCACCGCCCGCCCGAATCCCAAGGCCAGGCTGACCTTGACGGTCCGCAGTCCGGCTTTCTTGCCGGCCAGCATATCCTTTGACGAGTCGCCGACCATAAATGACTTCTTGAGGTCTATGTTATGCCGCCCGGCCGCACGGCGGATAAGGCCCGGTTCCGGCTTGCGGCACTTGCACTTCAGGCGATACTTCTTGACCACCCCTTCAGGGTGATGCGGGCAATGATAAACGCCGGCTATCTTTACGCCTTGCGCCTGCAGCAAGCTGATTAATCTCCGGTGTATCCGTGCAAGCTGGGCTTCGGTGATAACGCCCCGGGCCACCACTGACTGGTTAGTGACGATGATAAGCTTGTAGCCCTTTGATTGCAGCTGTTTCAATCCGCCAATCACCCCGGGATAGAATTTTATCTCTGACGGGCACACGACGCAGTCGTTAAGCACCCGGCCGAATTTAGTATTAATCAGTCTTGGCCTCATGGGCTTAATCAAGGTCCGGTCGCGGTCCAGGAACACGGCTTTATTCATATTTAATCAAATATGGCCGATACGAATTTATCGGTCTCGAACATCTCGATATCATCAATATTCTCGCCGATGCCGATGAATTTTACCGGCAGGTTAAGCTGCTTTTTTATGGCTACAATGATGCCGCCCTTGGCCGTGCCATCGAGTTTGGCCAGAAATATCCCGGTCAGAGGTGTGGCCTCGTTAAATACCTTAGCCTGGATGATGCCGTTCTGCCCGGTGGTCGCATCCAGCACCAGCAGTGTCTCGTGGGGCGCGCCGGGTATTTTGCGGTTAAGGACGTTCTTTATCTTGCCCAGCTCATTCATCAGATTGGTTTTGGTATGAAGCCGGCCGGCGGTATCGACGATAAGGACATCAATCTTCCGGGCTATGGCCGCTTCAGCCGCATCGAAGGCCACCGCGCCCGGGTCAGAGCCGTCCTGCTGCTTTATAATGTCTATGCCCAGGCGTTCGCTCCAGACTGTCAGCTGTTCGATGGCCGCGGCCCGGAACGTGTCACCGGCCGCCAGCAGGACCTTTTTGCCGTCCTTGGCGAACCTGTTAGCCAGTTTGGCTATCGAGGTGGTTTTCCCGGTGCCGTTAACGCCGACCACCAGGATAACGGTCGGCCCTGAAGCCGGCGCATTGAGGACAACTTTATCCTGGGAAAGCGCGGACTTGAGTTCCGATTTAAGATAATCTATGACCTGGCCGGAATCGGACAGCCGTCCGTCCTTATAAGATTGCTTGAGATGTTCGATGATGCTGTTTACCGTTTCGACGCCGATATCGGCCGCAATCAGGATTTCCTCCAGGCGGTTAAGCGTTTCCTCGTCTATCTTGCGCCCGAGAAGAAGGTCCTTGATATCGGTCCCTAAAATATTCCTGGTCTTGACCAGGCCTTCTTTCAGCTTAGATAAAACAGCATTAAACATGATTAATCTTTAGCCTGATGTTTTTCCTTTATCCGGTCCAGCACGCCGTTGACAAAGGCAGGAGTGGTCTTATCACCGTATTTCTTGGCCAGGTCCACGGCTTCATTTATGACCACCGCGGGCGGCACATCCGGACAATGGACAAGTTCGTAGGCGGCTAAACGCAGAATGGAGCGGTCGATAACGCCCAACCTGTCGAATTCCCAGTTTTCCAAGGCATCCGAGATTGTTTTATCTAGGTAATCCTTGTTCTTCTGGTATCCTTCGAATATCAGGCTGGCATAAATACCGGATTCTGACGATTCTTCATCCCTATCATCCTCATCCGGTTCAGGCAGGACAGAAGACTTATATTTGAATCGGCCTTGGTTCAACTCGTTCTGATAAAGCATCCGAAGAGCGGTTTCCCGGGCGTATGTTCTTTGGCGCATGGTAGAAAAATCCCTGCCCGCCGGGGGCTATGCTATGCGGTTAAGATTATAACTGGTCAACCAGGTTGACCATTTCGATGGCCGCTTCGGCCGCCTGGGCGCCCTTATTCCCGCGCTTGATGCCGGCCCGTTCCATGGCCTGCTCCACATTCTCCGCGGTAATAATGCCGAACTCTATGGGCAGTCCGCTTTCAAACGCCACCTGGGCGATGCCCTTGGCCGATTCCGCGGCGATGTAGTCAAAATGCGGCGTGTCGCCCCTGATAATCGCGCCGAGGCATATCAAGGCGTCATACTTCTTGGTCTTAGCCATCTTTTGGGCAATCAGGGGAATCTCAAACGAGCCCGGAACCCATGCCACGTCAATATCATCCTTCTTAACGCCATGCCTCAAAAGCTTATCTTCAGCGCCCTCCAGAAGCTTTTTGGTAATCAGTTCGTTGAATCGGCTGACAATGATGCCGAACCTCTTTTTGGAAGCGCTTAAATCGCCTTGGTATATCTTACCCATACGAACCTCCTTTTTTATTAGCCGGTCATTACTTTATTCCGGCTGAACCAGAATCAACATATTAATCTTCGATTTCCTTTTCTTCGGTCGGATGATAAACCCACTTATGATTATCCAGAGCGTAAGAAACTATTTCGGTCTCTTTGAAGAATATCGGCAGCTCGCGCTGAACCGATTCTTTGGAGTCTGATGCATGAACCAGGTTAAAACTAACGCTGGCTCCGAAATCACCGCGGATGGTGCCGGCCTCGGCATCAGGGCCAAAAGTCGCGCCGAGTAATTTCCGGCAAATGTTTACGGCGCCAATGCCTTCTATCGACATGGCCACGATCGGACCGGACAGAATAAATTTCATCAGACCGGGATAAAACGGTTTTTTCTTGTGAACCGAATAAAGATTCTCGGCCTGCGTCTGGCTGACCTTGAGCATCTTAAAACCAACTACTTTAAGCCCTTTTTCCTCAAACCTGTTTATAATACGCCCGATAAGTTGCCGTTGCACGCCATCCGGCTTGATTAATACTAAAGTTCTTTCCATAATTAACTCCTTTACAAACCTGATATCTCGTTATTTACTCACAGAATCTATCCGAGTGAGGCTGTCCGCCCCATTTAAGTTTTTCGCCGATAGTCCGGTAAAAATTACGCCCCTGCCTTTTGACAAGATAGAATGACTGTTTGGCCTTATTGATGACAATCCGGTCTCCCGAATGAAGATACATGAATACCTGGCCATCCAGAGTCAAAATCACCTCTTCACCTTTTTCGTCAATCATCTCTATTTCTATCGGATGATTAGCTGGGGCAATAATCGGTCTCATGCTCAACGTATGCGGGCATATCGGTGTCAAGACAAACGCCTGCATCTCGGGATAAACCAAAGGACCGCCAGCTGAAAGGGAATGGGCCGTCGAACCGACCGGAGTGGAAATAATCATACCGTCGCCCCGGAAAACCGTCAAATCTTGATTGTTAACCTTAAGCTTCAGATAAATCATCCTGGAAATACTACCGCGGCTGATGACAACATCGTTAAGAGCAAGGAATGGCCCGAGCTTCTTGCTCCCCCGGTAAATCTCGCACTGAAGCATCATCCTTGATGAAACTTGGAACGGCTTAGAGAGTACATCCTTCAAAGCTGTTTTTAACTCGTCCAACGGGTACTCGGTCAGAAACCCAAATTTACCTAGGTTAACCCCAACCACGGGTATCTGGTTTTTATTAAGCCGGCGGGCCACGGAAAGGATAGAACCGTCGCCGCCCAATACGATGGCCAGATCAGCCTTTGTTTTTGACAAGTCTAACCGGTTGGTCTGATCAATCGCCACAATCTTGGCCAATCCGGAAAGCCATGGCTCAATATCATTTATAATAGCAGAAATTCGGGGCTTTTTCTGGTCCCCGATAAGGATAATCCTCTTTTTCATAAGCACTCCTTTAACCCTGCATCTGACTTACGACAAGTTACGTCCCCTACGAGATAATTATTTTTGCATATTAAAGATGTCCTGTCAAACTAATTTTAACCTGCTGAAAGAGCGTCCCGCAAACCGCCAATATGGCTCTCCGGCCGACGAATTAGGCATTCCTATTTATTTTGACAGGCATAAAGCGGTGTGTATATTACTTACTATGAGACAAGAAAGCCCCTTAACAATTTATCTGCGCGAATTAAGCAAGGTCGAATTACTTTCAAAGGACGAGGAGAAAAAGTGCGCCGCACTCTGCCGCAAAGGCAACAAAAAAGCCCGGGAAAAGATGATCAGAAGCAATCTTAAGCTGGTCGTCCACATCGCTAAAGTATTTACCGGGCGGGGCCTGCCGCTGGAGGATCTTATCGAAGAAGGCAACATCGGCCTGCTTAAAGCTGTGAATAAGTTCAATCCTCGCCGGAACGTCCGCTTCAGTACCTACGCGTCCTGGTGGATTGAGTACGCCATCAAACAGGCCATTATCAAAGACGGCAAATCTATCCGGCTGCCCTACTATATGGTTGAGTTGCTGGCTAAATGGAAATCAATTTCTGAAGAACTCTGCCAGAAAATCGGACATCAGCCATCGCCGCAGGAAATCACTCAGAAGCTGGACATACCGCCTGAAAAGATAAAAATAGTCAAGCACGTTCTCCGCAACGGATTTGTCACAGGTCGGATATTCAGCATAGAACTCTTGAGCGGCGCATATGATATCCTGCCCGATGAAAAGAATAAGTCGGTCGAAATACAGGTTTTTGATAAGTCGGACATAGAATTAATTAATAAACTCCTCAGCCAAATAAGCCAACGGGAAGCGTTGATACTCCGCCTTCGTTATGGACTGGATTTACCGACTGAAACGCGGCTTAGAAAAGCACCCCGAACGTTGAGACAAATCGGCAAAATCACCAAGTTGAGCAAGGAGGGGGTCAGACTAATTATCCAGCAAGCCTTAAAGAAAATACACGACTATTTAAAGCATCTTAAGGCCACCAATTAGTCGGCTTATGAAACAATATCACCTACATAATTTCATATCAGCCTCAAAAATACAAAAGAAGGTTAAAATCCTGGCGCACCGAATCTCCGCCGACTACCGCCGAAAGAATCTTCTGCTAATCGGGGTTTTAAACGGAGCTTTTATATTCATGAGCGACCTCGTCCGCTACCTGGATATTCCCGTCCAGATGGATTTCATCAAAATATCGTCTTACGGTCCAAACGTCGTCTCCTCCGGTAAAATCAAGGCACTGCTGAATATCACCCAGTCTATTAAAGGCAAGGATGTCCTGATTATTGAGGATATCATTGACACCGGGCTGACCATCAACCATATCCGGCAAACGCTTCTCAATAAAAAACCGCGCAGCATCAGAGTCTGCACCCTGCTGGACAAAACCAACCGACGCAAAGTTAGCGTCCGGATAGATTATTGCGGTTTTAAAATACCCGATAGATTTGTGGTGGGTTACGGCATGGATTTTAACGAAAGTTATCGCTTCCTGCCTGATATCCACTATCTTAAACAAGAATATTGTCAATAAGCCGTGTCCGGCCGATAAATACCGCTAAAGCTACAAGCACCTTTTGCCTTGTTTTTATGGTTTTAATATCAGACAAGGTCTCCGGTTCAACAACGGCAATATAATCAATCTTTGATTTTCCATACCAGTTGATAATCCGCTTCATAGCGCCAGTAATCCGGGCGGCGGATGTTTCGCCTCCTCTGATAAGCCGCTTGGCTTCATTAAGAGCCCGGTTCAAACCGGCTGCCCGGCTGCGCTCGTTCGGAGAAAGGTAGGCATTGCGCGAGCTCATAGCCAAACCATCCTTTTCACGGACTATGGGCATGACCTTAATTCTCAGGTTCATATCCAGATCATGGACCATCTGTCCAATTATCAACGCTTGCTGGTAATCCTTCTGTCCGAAATAGGCGACATCCGGCTCGACGATATTAAACAGCTTATTCACCACGGTTAAGACGCCTTTAAAATGACCCGGCCGCGAACGTCCGCAAAGCGTATCAGCAAGGTCACCTATATTTACGCAGGATTGGAACCCTTCAGGATATATCTGGCCAACGTCCGGCACGAATACGATATCAACACCGACCGTCTTCATTCTTCTGACATCTTCGGCCAATGTCCGGGGGTATTTTTTGTAGTCTTCCTTGGGACCAAACTGCATCGGATTTACAAAGATGCTTACAACCATCAAGTCGTTATCCTTCCTTGACTGCCTCATTAATGAAAGATGCCCTTCGTGCAAAGCCCCCATCGTCGGCACAAAACCAACAGTTTCGCCTTTGGCTTTCGCGCGGCGGATAACTTTCTTCAGCGCGCTTATATTTCTTATTATCTGCATAATTCTAATAATTTCCTAACCGGCTTGCGGTAAACCGGGTGCTCCAGGTCAGGAGCAATCTGGCTCAACGGCTTCAGCACAAATCCGCGCTTATGCATCAAAGGATGCGGAACAGTCAGGCTCGCGGTTTTTATTATGGCATCTCCGTATAGCAGTATATCCAGATCAATCACCCGCGGTCCCCAACGCCGAACCTGTTTTGTCCGGCCCATGCCCTTTTCTATCAATTTCAGCGCGGCCAGCAGTCGAACCGGAGGCAGACTTGTTTCTATGCCAGCGACAGCGTTTAAGAAGCAAGGTTGATTGGCGTATCCTTCCGGTGCGGTTCGGCAAAACCCGGATATATCCACAACCCTTATGCCATCGGTGCCATCAACCTTGCAAACAGCTTGTTTCAGGTTGTTTTTCTTATCGCCCAAATTGCTACCCAATCCGATATATGCTATCACGTTAGAATATCTGGTCGTCACTTGACTCATCCGAAGCAACTGCCCGTCCCGGCAATTTAATATCCGCCGGCACTGTTTTCTTGGATATGCGCTGCTTGATGTAAATAGCCGGTCCGCTCAAAACAAACAACGAAAACACCACGAACAAGGTCGTTTCAGTCTTGATAGCAATAAACAATATTATAACCAGCACTTCCAGAAGCTTGATAAAAGGATGTATCTTGGCGAAACTATTGCCCAAATGGGTATAGCGGAACCGGCTGACCATCAACACACCCAGCAGAAGCACTACAAACGGCAAAACAAGCAGAATTGTCTCGGCTTTAATATACTTAAGATTAACAACCAAATGGTCGTAAAGTAAAACCGTGCTGGCCAGGAACCCACCCGCACCGGGCGAAGGAAGCCCCACAAAATGCTCGTGGCTCTCTTTCGTCAAGCCGGTTTCGATATTAAACCGGGCCAGCCTCAGCGCCGCGCAAACTAGGTAAAAAGCCGCGATAACGACAATAAACTTATAAAATATTTCTAATTTGTTTGCTTCTATATGGCTGGTAGCTATCAGCGAATAAACCATAAAGGCCGGCGCCAGGCCGAATGATACCAAGTCGGACAAAGAATCCATCTGAACACCGAAGTTAGATGCGGTCTTGGTCAACCGGGCTACCCGTCCGTCCAGTGCGTCAAAAACCATAGCCCCAAAAATAAGTATCGCCGCGATATTATACTGTTCCTTCGCCGAGGAAACAACGCTGAAAAATCCGCAAAGTAGGTTGCCCAGCGTCAGCAGGGTGGGCAATATAGCCACTCCTTTAATCCTCTTTAATTTCATAAAATGCCTATCTGATTCGGGCGATTATAGTCTGGCCGGCCTTTACCTTGTCGCCCAGCTTTATTTCCACGCTCTTGACCTTATCTTTAGGTATACATATTTCCGTACGCGAACCGAACTTAATCATCCCGAACACCTGGCCTTTAGCCAAAACATCGTTAACCTTGCAGCCGCAAACTATGCGCTGGGCAATGATACCGGCAATCTGCCGGACCAGTATCTTAAATCCGCTTGTTCCGCTCCCGACAACTAACCCGACGTTATTGCACTCGTTTCGGGTCGAGGCATCCGGTTTTGAAGCCACCAAGAATTCTCCCTTATGATAATCAATCCAGGCCACCTTGCCTTCGTATGGCGACCGATTGATATGCACATTGAATACCGACAGAAATATCGTTACTTTGACTGTTTCGGTCTTGACGAACTGGTCCTCCGGAAAATATTTTATCTCGATAATCGTTCCGTCGGCAGGCGACAGAATTAAATCATCACCCGGAGTAATAACGCGCTCCGGATTGCGGAAAAAGTAAAACACAAACCCCAGTAACAACGCCGGAATGATAACCAGCCCCGGGTGAATCAGGTAAGAGAAATACGCCGCCGCCAGCAGTATCACCGTGCTCAGTAGTATCTCGGTCTTGCCGTAAGACGCCAGCGGAATTTTCATATATTAAAGTATTTTAATCTTTATACCGATATTAACTTTCACCTCTGAATAAGTTTATTTAGTGACGGATAATTGTCAAGCATTATTATGAGAGACAGCAAATTGTCCTTATACTTCTGGGGCTTCGTATTAAGCGCCATCATCATATTCCTAATAACCACCACATTCACGGCTTACCTCAAGAACTGCAAACTCAGGAATTACTCAGCCCAGCTCCAAAACGAATGCTCGGCGCTATCACAGAATAACCAAAACCTCCAACAGGAGATGGCGGCCCTCAAACAAGACCCTACCTACACAGAAAGTCTGATGCGCAACGATTTAAAAATGGCACTGCCCGGCGAAATGGTCATCAAAAGGCAGAATTAGAACGCACCTTGAACAGGAATTCACGCCGATAAACAAAAACTAGCAACTTTAATTTCTAATCTATGGCTTAAAACAGGTTGTCCTGTGCCGGAGGTGTTTCTTTGAGGTGTTTATATGCCAAAGCAGTGGCCTTGCGCCCCTTGGGCGTCTTTTCCAGGAAACCGCACTTTATCAGGTATGGTTCATAAACATCTTCCACAGTGCCCTCTTCCTCGCCTATCGAAACGGCAATGGTTTTCAACCCGATCGGTCCGCCGTTATGTAATATCAGCGTTTTGAGTATCTTCCGGTCCGTGTCATCCAGCCCGCATTCGTCAATCCCGAGCATACCCAAACCTTCGTCGGCAATCCGGCGTGAAATAACGTTATCAGATTTAATCTGGGCCAGGTCGCGTATGCGCTTGAGTATCCGGTTGGCAATCCGGGGCGTACCCCGGCTGCGCTGGGCTATCAGCTTGAACGAATCGTCATCGCCCTTAACGCCCAAAATCTTGGACGACCGTTTTATTATCTCAACCAATTCCTCATCCGGGTACGGCCCGAGTTTCTCAAATATCCCGAACCGGCTGCGCATCGGCTCGCTCAATAAACCCTCGCGCGTAGTCGCGCCGATGAGAGTAAACGGCGCCAGGTTTATCTGGACCGAACGGGCGTGCGGGCCCTGGTCTATCATAATATTGAGCACAAAATCCTCAATTGCCGAATAGAGGTATTCCTCTACAATGGTCGGTATCCGGTGTATTTCGTCTATGAAAAGCACATCGGCTTTCTTCAGGTTGGTCAACAACCCGGCCAAATCAGCCGGTTTTTCCAGCGCCGGTCCGGCCACGGATTTGATATTAGTTCCCAACGAACGGGCCACCAGGTAAGCCAGAGTAGTTTTGCCCAGTCCGGGCAGGCCGGAAAAAAGGATATGGTCCAGTGCTTCGCTCCGCTTCTTGGCGGCTTCAATGTAGATTTTAAGGTTACTGACTATCTTAGGCTGGCCGATGAATTCCCCGAAGGTGGAAGGCCGTAATGTATTGTCCAGCGTTACGTCTTCCTCGCTCTTTAACCGGGAAACGATACGAGTCATGGTGTTAGCTTGAAGCCCGAACTAATTGTGCCTTTATTTTACCACGAAAAACACCCTTCGGCTTATGCCTCAAGGTAAACTCCAAGAATGTGCGCCTTCGTAGTTAATATTAAACTTATTTAAGCTAAGCCTTTTTCTCTGTTTTAGGTTCAGCCTTGGGCTCCGGCTTAGCCTCTGCCACGGCCGGCTCAACCTTTGCCTCATCCGTCGGGGCAGCAGCCTCTAATTCCTCAGCACCCGGGATAATGCCCAGGAGTTCCCTAACCCGGGCCGATTTACCCACCCGGTCACGCAGGTAATGCAGTTTCGCCCGGCGGACCTTGCCCTTACGCTTAACCACAATACTGGCCACCACCGGCGCGTGCATCGGAAATACCCGTTCCACTCCCTCGCCCTGGACCAGACGGCGGACCGTGAATGTCTCGCCGATACCACTGCCCTTGCGGCCGATAACCACGCCCGTGAATATCTGGATTCTTTCCCGGTCGCCTTCTTTAATCTTTACGTGAACATCAACTGTGTCGCCCACCTGAAAATTCTTGCCCCGTCCCTTTTTAACATTTTCCTGCTGTAACTGTTCGATACTGAAACTCATAAATACCTCCAAATAATTTAATTATAAATTATAGCTTTTTTGTCCGGCTATGTGTTTTCCTCCACTTCGCTATTTCTTTATGGTCACCCGAGGTAAGCACCGCAGGCACCTTTAATTTCTTATAAACCCTGGGCCGGGTATATTGAGGATACTCCAGCGTCTGGCCATCCGCGAAAGATTCCTCTTTAAGCGACCGGGCATTGCCCAGCACGCCTGGAACCAGCCGGACCACCGCGTCGATGAGAACCATAGCCGGCGTCTCGCCGCCGCTGGTCACAAAATCGCCTACCGAGATTTCGTCAAAATCGGCAATCTCATTAACCCGCTGGTCAAATCCTTCGTAATGACCGCAGAGCATTACCAGCCGGCCCTTATTGGCCAGCTCCCGAGCCACCTCCTGATTAAACCGCCGCCCCCGCGGCGAAAGCAATATGTTATGCGCTTTAGCCTTCCGGGCGCGGCCTTGTGATTTCTTCAAATAAGCCATGGCCCGGGCGATAGGTTCGACCATCAGAACCATCCCCGGCCCGCCGCCGAACGGCTTATCATCAACCTTTTTATGCTTATCCAACGTAAAATCGCGCAGGTTATGCAGGTTAATCTTAACCAGACCCTTTTCCTGCGCCCGCCCGATAATACTCGTTCCGATAACCCTCTCAAACATCTCCGGAAAGATAGTAACTACGTCAATAAGCATACATTCAGGGAACAAGGTATCATAATTATCAAAGCCCTGATGTCAAGATTCTTATCAAAAGAAATGGGGGCTTACTCGACTATGATAGTCCTCTGGATAGCCTTAACCCGCCGGAGGTATTCATAGGTTTGCTGAGGCACGCGGTTATTGAGGTAGTTGGTAATGCCACAGTTATAGGCGCAGATAACAGCGTCCTGTGATTTGAGTTGTTCGGACAGATAAAGCAGGTAAGCCCGGCCCACTGCCCGATTCTTGGCGGAGTCAAAACCGTCCTTGTTAAAGTCCCATTTAACCTTAAGCAAACGGCGGCAGACCCATTTCCAGGTAGCCCGCCGAATCTGCATCAGGCCGCGTTCACCCTTAGAACCCCGGCAACTGGACCGGCCATCGCTTTCGACCTCGATAATCGCCTCGGTAAGCCGGTCTATGTCAATACAAGGGGTCACGGCCTCAACGCATTCCACCCGCACCGGCCCGGCATTAACACCGACATCCGTTTGCGAACCGGCCGGCAACGGCTGAACAGCCAGAAAAATCACCATCACCAAAAACAACATCAATAACGCGTATTTCATATATATTAATATGGTAACATAGCATCCCAAATTTGTCAAGGGGTATTTTAAAGAATAAAATACCTTGAGGAACAACCGCTTAATCCCAAGTTCAACAACCTTTTTTTATGGACTATTCTATCGGGGTCGAGTCTTATCCCGTATATTTCGATAACACTCTTTCCACTTATCCTATAGATAAACTAGAACAGAAATACAAGAAAAATGCCGTGAAACGCAGGTTTTATAATGGTTCCGCGGTAATTTAGCTTAAAAAGTTATCCACAGGGGTAGTCCCCCCACCCCCTGTCATATACTGGATACTACCCTGCCATATAACAGATACTACCCTGTCGTATAATGGAGGGGTATTTTGAGAAAAGAACTCTAAGGAATGCTTATATTTACTACATTATCATACCTTAAACAGGCAGGAATCAACCTTTGGCTCAAACTGCCACTAAGACCGTCGCCGTGATATAGCCTTATCGAAGCTTTGGTTAGCGCCTTTGATGTACATCTCGTCGGATATTATGGGCTTTTCCAGCTCCAGCGCGGTCTCGGCTGAAATCCGGCCGGTCTGGGCGAATTCGCGCCCGGCTTTCTTTAGCTGGCTTTTATATTTCCATATCAACGGTTTGAGTATCAGCGGATGGCTGGTCAGGATGGCCCCGCCGGGACGGTATATCTCGGCCGCCACCTCGGAACCCATATTCCGTGCGATGCGCCGGAACAGGAGCTTAAGCACCTAAAAATGCCCTATCTCCGGAAACCCGCTGTTGGAGATGACCAGTATCTTAGGCGGTTCCTTGCCCCAGACGCCGGGATGGATACACTCGCCGCCGGAGTCCTTGTTAAAATGCGGGTCGAGCACGGGTATGGTCCGGTCCATAAAGTTCTTCATCAGGCCGGTGACATTATCGACGTAAAGGGGCGTGGCGTAGCCGAGGACGTCGGCGGTCTTCATCTTTTCCAGCAGTTCGGCCATATCGTCTTTTATAGAACAAACGCCTGGTGTTTTTATCCAGCAGTCGTAACAGCCCAGGCAGTTGCGGATGTTTTTACCGGCCAGGTTAATAATCTCCGCCTCGGCGCCGGCATCGCGGACGCCTTCGGAGAAGGCCTCAGCCATAAAATAGGTGTTGCCGCGGGCGCCTTTGGGACTGCCGTTTATGATGACTATCTTCATATCAAACTCCTGTTAGTACGCAGATAAACGCAGAGGCTTCGCCTACGCAGATTATAAGAGTTTTTATATTATTTTTTAGAGGGCATCCTTCGGAGAAAGAAGCATTTTAATCCTAACTCTTTATAAAATCCGCAGTTATCTGTACGCTGGCAGTTTGATGGCGCCTTTGGCGCCAGAATTACTGCCAGGTATACTGGGCTGTAAGTCGCTTTGCTCCAACAGCCCACGTACGAAAATCTGCGTACCGTTTATTCCTCTTATCTATCCGACTCGACCGGGTGGTATTCAGCCGGCTCGAGCGAGTGCGAGCCGCGCCCGCTGGTCAATGAACGCAAGGTAGTAGCATAACCAAAGGTCTGGGCGATGGGTATCTTACCCTTGATTATCTTAGTGGTGGTGGTCGAATCGACTTCTTCGATGGTGGCCCGGCGCTTATTGAGGTCGTGAATAATCTCACCCATATATTCTTCGGGCACGACGACGTCGAACTTCATTATCGGCTCGAGCACCACGCCTTTGGTTTTGGACAAAGCGTCTTTCATGGCCATCGCCCCGGCGGCCTGGAAGGCGACGTCTGACGAGGCGGCCGAATTGAACGCGCCGTCAATCAGGGTAATCTTTAGGTATATCAGCGGATAACCGGCCACTTCGCCGGACATAACACTGCCGGCCAGGCCGTCTTCAACGGCGCGGATATACTGGACCGGGACCTTGTTGGGTATGGGCTGGCAGATGATGGTCGGCTGGAGGTTGGCCGAATCCGGTTCAATCCGGATGACGACCTTGGCGTAATGCTGTTTTTCGCCCACCTGGCGGTTAAATTCGGCCTGGCCTTCGGCCGGCTGGGTGATGGTTTCCTTATAGGCCACGCGCGGTTCGCCGACGCTGGCCGGGATATTAAAATCGCGGGTTATCCGGTTCTTGATGATTTCCAGATGCAGTTCACCCATGCCGGAGACAATCAACTGTCCGGTTTCCTCGTCGGACTTGACCTGCAGGGTCGGGTCGTCGTGGGCCAGCTTGTTAATTGCCTCCACCAGCTTGTCGCGGTCGCCGGATGATTTGGGTTCTATGGCCATCGAAACCACGGTCTGGGGGAATGATATTTTCTCATAGATGATGGGCTTGTCCTTATCGCAGAGGGTGTCGCCGGTAGCGGTGTGCTTAAGCCCGATGACGGCCACGATTTCGCCGGCTTCGGCTTCTTTTATCTGCTGGCGCTGGTTGGAGTGCATCAGGAACATCTTGTTAATCCGCTCCTTTTTTCCGTTGCGCGGGTTGAACAGGGCCAGGCCTTCGGCCAGCTTGCCGGAATATATCCTCAGGTAGTTAAGCTCACCATACTGGTCGGTCATAGACTTAAAGACCAGCGCCGAAACAGGTTCGGAAGGAACCAGCTGGCGTTCAAAAGGCTTGTGCGAAGCCGGGTCAAACCCATGCGCTATTTTAACGTCGGGCGGTGAAGGAAGCAGGTAGCAGATGGCATCAAGAAGCGGTTGTATGCCGATATTGCTGATAGCCGAACCGCAATAGACCGGCGTTATTTTGCCGGTTAGGGTGGCCTGCCTTAAGGCCGGCATAATCTGTTCCGGCCCAAGATGTTCTCCCTTGAGGTAGGCGTCAACTAACGATTCGACCTTGTCGGCCAGAAGCATTATCATATTTTCCCGGGCCGCTTTTGCCTGCTCCAGGCAGTCGGCCGGAATCTCTTCGACGACATAATCATCGTTTTCAGGCCGGCTGTCGCCGGTAAAAACAATGGCTTTCATTTGAACCAGGTCTATCACGCCGGCGAAACAGCTTTCCTTGCCGATAGGAATCTGGACCGGGCAGGGAATGGTATGAAGCTTTGACTTCATTTGTTTGACCACGGAGAAGAAGTCCGAGCCGACCCGGTCGAGCTTATTGACAAAAGCTATGCGCGGGACGTGGTAGCGGTTAGCCTGATGCCAGACAGTTTCGGACTGGGCTTCGACTCCACCGACGCCGCAGAAGACGCCGATAGCGCCATCCAGGACGCGCAGGGAACGCTCGACCTCGGCGGTAAAATCCACGTGCCCGGGCGTATCAATGATGTTAATGCGATATTGGCCTATGTCCGGCGCCTTGAACAGGATCGGAGTCCAGTAACAGGTGGTGGTGGCTGAGGTGATGGTGATGCCGCGCTGGCGTTCTTCTTCCATCCAATCCATGGTAGCGGTGCCGTCGTCCACTTGGCCTATCTTGTATTCCTTACCGGTGTAATAGAGTATGCGCTCGGTAAGCGTGGTTTTGCCGGCGTCTATATGGGCGATGATACCGATATTTCTGAGCAGGTTAAGATTCATAGAGCGGCAGATTATCAAAGAAATCCGCGCCTGTCAAATTAAGAAGCAATATTTAGGCCTGTAATTTAAGTAAGCGGATTAAACCGATCGAGCTGATGATTCTACAAAACGCTAAAAGCCGCCTTGAGAGATAAAATGCTATCTCTTTATCGACCAGGCGAAATGGGCAAAGGCCCTGTTAGCTTCGGCCATCTTGTGAACATTTATCTTGGTGCCGATAGCTTCGCCTTCGTTCTTATAGGCGGCCATAATCTCATCGGCCAGCTTGACGCTGAAAGGCTTGCCTTTTTTCTTGCGGACGGATGTGATAATCCAGCGCACGGCCAACGACATTTGGCGTTTTGACGGCACCGGTACCGGCACCTGATAGGTGGCGCCGCCGATGCGCTTGGAGCGCACTTCCATGGCAGGTTTGACGTTATCGATGGCCTTATTAAACACTTCAACCGGCGGGATATCGGTTATTTTCTTCTGGATGATATCCAACGCGCCGTAGAAATTACGCTGGGCGGTGCTCTTCTTGCCCTCCTGCATAATACAATTAATGAAACGACCAATGGCCTTATTATTAAATCTTGGGTCCGGTTTGAGCAGATGTTCGAATGATTTGAACTTTTTAGGCATAATTAATTATTCCTCGCTTTACTTAGATTTTTTAGTTCCGTAACGAGAGCGGCTCTTCTTGCGGTTTTCCACGCCGCCGCAGTCAAGCTTGCCCCTGACCACGTGGTAGCGCACGCCGGGCAAATCCCTGACGCGTCCGCCCCGAACCATAACAATCGAGTGCTCCTGAAGATTGTGCCCTTCACCCGGGATATAAACCGTGACTTCCTTGTTATTTGAAAGCCTAACCCTGGCAACTTTTCTCAGGGCCGAGTTGGGTTTCTTAGGAGTCATTGTTTTGACTATCAGGCAAACGCCGCGCTTGAGCGGGCATTTATCAAGAACCGGAGATTTGGATTTGTATTTGGGCTGTCTGCGGCCTGATTTTACTAATTGATTAATTGTCGGCATCTGTTTTATCCTCCTTGCGATACTTCGGGAAACCTGTGCCGCACGGTATGATGCGGCCAAGAATAACGTTTTCTTTCAATCCTTTCAACGGGTCAAAACGCCCGGCGATAGCCGCTTCGGCCAACACCCGGGTCGTTTCCTGGAATGACGCCGCCGCAATAAAGCTGTCCGACTGCAAACTGGCCTTGGTGATACCTATAAGCGTTGGCTTTGCCGTAGCCGGTTTGTGGCTCTTCTTTACCACCTTTTCATTTTCCGCCTGGAACCTGAATTTATCAATGATAGTCCCGGGCAGGAAACTGGTGTCGCCCGGTGAATATATCCTGACCCGGCGCAACATCTGGGAAATGATAATCTCTATATGCTTGTCGTTAACGGTAACGCTCTGGGCGCGGTAAACACCCTGGATTTCCTTGAGCAAGTATTCCTGCAGGGCTTCGATGCCGTTAATCCGTAAAATATCCTGAAGAACGAGCGGACCGTTGGTGAGCGGGTCCCCAGCTTTGGTCGAATCACCCCTGTGAACCCTTAGGTATTTACCGGGAGGGATAACGTGCTCATCAGACCGCATGTCGCTGTCTTTGTTGTATATGATGATGGTGCGCTTGCCGGCTTTCTTTTCCCCGAATTCCACAACACCGTCAATTTCCGCGATAACGGCCGGATCCTTGGGCCGGCGCGCTTCCAGGAGTTCCGTAACGCGGGGCAGGCCGCCGGTGATATCCTGAGTTCCGCCTAATTCACGGGGGGTCTTGGCCAGAAGCATACCGGATTGGACCTTTTCGCCTTCATCTATTTCGATGTGAGCTTTTTCCGGGATAGTATATACGGCCATGACGTTCTTGTTTTCGTCTTCAATAATAATCTGGGGATGGCGGTCGCCTTTGTGCTCTATTATAACGCGTCTCTTAATACCACTGCGCGGATCAAGCTCTTCACGCATGGTAATATTCTTTACAATATCCTCAAAACGGGCGATACCGGCCTTTTCCGCGAGAATAGGCACATTGTGCGGATCCCACTCGGCCATGACGGTGTGCTGTTTAACCTGCGCGCCATCCGCTACCATCAGGGTCGCGCCGGGCGGTATCAGGTAGCGCTCTATTTCGCGATCCTTACTGTCCATTATGGCTATTTCACCGTTGCGGTTAACCACAATATGCTTACCTTTGTCATCCGTTGCGGTCTTAAGATTCTGATAACGGATAGCGCCCGCATTCTTGGTCAATATCTGCGATTCTTCTATGGCCCTGGACGCGGTTCCGCCGATGTGGAACGTTCTCATTGTCAGCTGCGTGCCGGGCTCGCCGATAGACTGCGCGGCAATCACGCCGACAGCCATACCTTCTTCAACCAGCTTTCCGGTCGAAAGGTCCATCCCGTAGCAACGGGCACAGAGCCCTTCGGACGCCTCGCAGGTCAGCGGCGAACGGACTCGTATTTTTTGGTAGCCCAGTTCTTCTATCTTTTTGGCGATTTCCTTAGTAATCAAATCGTTTTCCTTGACAATGACCTCGTCAGTAACGATATCAACAATATTGTCGCGGGCGGCCCGGCCGAAAATAGACTGGGCCAGAGGAGTTTCAACTTTTTCACCCTTGTATATCACGCTCTTGGTAATGCCGTTAAGCGTGCCGCAATCCTGAATATTAATAATCATATTCTGGGCGACGTCGACAAGCTTTCTGGTAAGGTACCCGGCATTAGCGGTTTTCAGAGCCGTATCAGCCAAGCCTTTTCGCGCGCCGTGCGTGGAACTGAAATACTCCAGTATGTTCAAGCCTTCGCGCAGATTGGCTTTGATGGGCGTCTCGATAATCTCGCCTGACGGCTTAGCCATCAAGCCCCTCATACCGGAAAGCTGGCGGACCTGGTCGATACTGCCGCGCGCCCCAGAATGCATCATGTGATAAATCGGGTTAAGATAACGCTTGCCGTCACGATAGTCGTTCTTCAAAACGTTAATCATGGCATCAGCGACCTTTTCACGGGCGTGAGTCCAGATATCGATAACCTGGTTATAACGCTCACCCGAAGTAACAATACCCTTGCGATAGTTATTTTCAATCCGGCTAACCGCGTCTTCAGCTAACTTGATGATAGCATCCTTTTCCTCAGGAACACGTAAATCGTCCTTGGAAATGGATAATCCGCTGGTGGTTACCGAACTGAATCCAAGATCCTTGATGTTATCAAGTATTTTAATAAAAATCTCTTTCTCAACCTTGTTGTGGCAGTCATAAATCACCTGGTTGAGAAGTTTCTTGTCAAGTTCATAATTATAATAAGGCATTACGGCGGGCATCAGGTCATTAAATATCATCCGACCCAACGTCGTTTTGTACCTTCCAAAAATGCCCTTTTCCGGTCCGCCTTTGGCCATTACTTTCTTATCCTCTATCTTAACCATGACCGGCGTATGCAATTTGATTTTATTCTGGCTATAAGACAGCGTGGCTTCTTCGATGGTAGCGTATGTCGGGTATGCCGTCTTCTTGCCAGATTGCTGGTCGGCCGGCTTATCCTCATAATAATCCAAAGTAAGATAATGTATGCCCATAACCACATCCTGAGTCGGGCCGATGACCGGGTTGCCGTGCGCCGGCGAGAATATGTTCTGGCTGGACATCATCAGCAACTTGGTTTCCAGCTGGGCCTCCCAGGAAAGCGGCAGGTGAACAGCCATCTGGTCACCGTCGAAGTCTGCGTTAAACGGCGGACAGACGAAAGGATGCACGGTAATGGCGTTGCCTTCTATCAGGATAGGCTCAAACGCCTGGATGCCCATTCTATGCAGAGTCGGCGCCCTGTTTAACAGTACCGGGTGGTCCTTGATAACCTCAACCAGTACATCCCAGACATCCTCGGTCCTGCTTTCAATCATCTTCTTGGCGCTCTTGATGGTATCAGCCTTGCCAAGTTCTTTAAGCCGCTTAATAACAAACGGCTGGTATATTTCCAGAGCGATTCGCTTGGGCAGACCGCACTGGTGCAGTTTCAGATCAGGCCCGACCACGATAACCGAACGGGCCGAGTAATCCACGCGCTTGCCGAGCAGGTTCTGCCTGAATCTGCCCTGCTTACCTTTGATCATATCCGAAAGCGACTTGAGCGGCCGCCCGGCGCTGTCCAGAACATGGCGCCGGCAACGTTCGTTGTCAAACAGCACGTCCACGGCCTGCTGGAGCATACGCTTCTCATTGCGAATAATAACTTCAGGCGCGTTAAGTTCGATAAGTTTCTTAAGACGATTATTGCAGTTTACCAAACGCCTGTAAAGGTCATTCAAATCAGAGGTGGCGAAATTACCGCTGTCCAGAAGAACCAGCGGCCTTAAATCCGGCGGGATTACCGGAATAACATCCATAACCATCCACTCGGGCTTGTTTTCGGACTCTAAAAAGTCCTTGACCAGCCGGTGGCGCTTAAGAATCTCCTTGGCTTTCTGAGAAACCGGGCTGAGCTTTTCTGATTTTAACTTGAGTTCCTTAGAAACGTCTTCAAGTTTAAGGTTGGCCAACAATGTTTTGATAGCCCGGCCGCCGATATCGTATGAAAATTCATTCGGATAACGTTCGTTATATTCGGCGACCTGTTCATCGGAAAGCAGCTGCCCGACTTTGAGCGGGCACTTTTTATTCTTAACCTCGGTAACCACGAAATCCTGGTAATATATGATTCTTTCCAGGGCTGAAGTTTTTATACTAAGAAGGTTGCCGATGACCGACGGCACAATCTTAAAAAACCATATATGAACAACCGGCGCGGCCAGCTGGATATGGCCCATTCTTTTCCTGCGGACGCGGGAAACGGTTATTTCCACGCCGCAACGATCACAGGTATTCCCCTTATATTTAATGCCTTTATATTTACCGCAGAAGCATTCAAAATCCTTTTCCGGCCCGAAAATACGTTCGCAAAAAAGACCGTCTCTTTCGGGGCGATAGGTACGGTAGTTAATGGTTTCCGGTTTCTTGACCTCACCGTAAGACCATCTTTTAATTTCTTCAGGCGAAGCTAACTTTATACTTATAGCGTTACACTCGTTTATCTGGTCGAATAATTGTTCCATAAATCAGCTATTTAGCTACGGGCTTTTCCTTATCTTTTTCTAATTTAAGGCTGAGACCAAGGCCTTTGATCTCGTTAAGTAAAACTTCAAACGATACCGGAGTAGTCGGTACCAGGGTATTTTCACCTTTAATGATTGCTTCATAAATACGGGCGCGTCCATCGACATCATCGCTCTTGACCGTAAGCATTTCCTGAAGGACATTGGCTGCGCCGTACGCTTCAAGCGCCCAGACTTCCATTTCGCCGAGCCTTTGACCGCCGTAGCGGGCCTTGCCGCCCAGGGGCTGCTGTGTAATCAACGAATACGGCCCGGTGGCGCGAGCGTGTATCTTATCATCCACCAAGTGGTGCAGTTTCATTATATATGCATAACCAACGGTTATTTTTTCCTTAAACGCATCGCCGGTACGTCCGTCATAAAGCGTCACTTTGCCATCAGCCGGTAAATTGGCTTCCTTAAGCGCTTCGGTTATTTCCTGCTCGGTAGCGCCGTCGAATATGGGCGATATGGCCCGGAACCCAAGCTTGTTCGCGGCCCAACCCAGATGCGTTTCAAATATCTGACCCACATTCATTCTGGACGGAACACCCAGCGGATTAAGGATTATTTCTATAGGCGTGCCGTCTTCCAGGTGAGGCATATCCTCTTCGGGAAGTATCCTGGCGATAACGCCCTTATTACCATGGCGTCCGGCAATCTTGTCGCCTACTGATAAATTCCTCTTGGTGGCAATCTTGACCCGGACCATTTCCAAAACTCCGGTCCTCAAATCATCACCGCGAATAATACGATTGACCCGGACGTCTTTTTCATTCTCAAGCTTCTCGCATTTCTCAAGAAGAATCTTAATCTTGGACAAAACTAATTCCTTATCTGACCGCGAGGAAAACTCCAGCTTATCCGCTTCGGACAGTTTCTCCTTGAGTTCATTAAGGCTCTTGATGGTTCCGCGCGGGCCATAGGCAATTGGACGGGGAACCAAACGCTTGCCGACTATCTTCTCCAACGGTTTTATACCGGCTTCGATAATAGTCTGAATCTGCGTATTAATATCGCGTTCCACCTTCTTGGTGGTTTTGGTAAGCTCTTCCTTCTGTTTTTCGGACAAATTAGCGCGCCGGGCGAAATGCTGGGTTTCGATAATGATACCATCAACGCCGGCCGGGACGTCAAGCGATACATTTTTGACATCCTCGCCCGCCTTGCCGAATATAGCGTGCAGGAGTTTCTCTTCCGGAGTAAGCTCACTCTTGCTCTTAGGGGCTATTTTGCCGACCAAAATGTCTCCCGGTTTTACCCGTGTTCCGACGCGGATAATGCCACTTTCATCCAGGTTGCGTAATACCCTTTCAGAAACATTGGGAATATCACGGGTAAATTCTTCCTTACCGAACTTGGTTTCCCGGATTTCCACCTCAAAGTCCTCGATATGGATAGATGTAAACGAATCTTCTTTAAGCAGTTTTTCACTGACAATAATGGCATCTTCAAAATTATATCCTTCCCAGGGCATAAATGCAATCAGGATATTCTTTCCCAGTGACAATTCGCCGTTGAACGTGCCCGGCCCGTCCGCGATAATCTGGCTGGCTTTAATCTTGTCGCCTATTTTTACGATAGGCTTTTGATTCATGCAGGTTTTCTCGTTCAAACCTTCATATTTTGTAAGGTTATAAGTATCGAATTCCTCATCGCCGCTTTCCGTCTCGTATCCGATTATAATCTGGTTGGCATCAACACGGCTGACAACGCCGGCCCTTTTAGCTTTGATAACCATAGCCGAATTCTCGGCCACGACCTTTTCCAGCCCGGTAACGACCAACGGAGCCTCGGTTTTAAGAAGAGGCACACCCTGACGTTCCATATTAGCGCCCATCAAAGCCCGGTTAGCGTCATCGTGTTCAAGGAACGGCACCAATCCGGCTGAAATACCGACCACCTGGAACGGCGAGACATCCTGGTAATTAATCTCTGTCGGGGTGACCATTTTGAATTCGCCGTTATGGCGGGCGATTATTTTACCCTCGAGTATTTTGTTACCCTTAACAGGCAAATCAGCCGAAGCAATAATGACATTAGCCTCTTCATCAGCCCTAAGCTGGACTATTTCATCGGTTACTATGCCGTTCTTAACGACACGGAAAGGCGTGGTCAAAAATCCGTATTTATCCACCTGCGAATACGAGGCCAACGAAGTTATCAAGCCGATATTGGCGCCTTCGGGCGTTTCCACCGGGCAGATGCGCCCGTAGTGTGACGGATGCACGTCGCGCACTTCAAATCCGGCCCTTTTGCGGTTCAAGCCGCCCGGACCCAGCGCGCTCAGCCGACGTTCGTGGGTTAACTGCGATAGCGGATTGGTCTGGTCAGCCACCTGAGACAACTCGCCCCGCTCAAAGAAGTGATTGACCACTGCCGAAATGGTCTTGGAATTAATAAGAGTCCTGGGAGTGGCTTCTTCCCGATAATTTATTCTTTTATCCTGCTGTTTGGCAGCAGCGGCCTTGCTGGCTTCCGATTCCGGTTCTGTCTTACGCCCCTGTTGCTCATTCCGGAATGTAGGCGCGCTGAAACTATTAAGTCTGTCTCGAACAGATTTTTGCAGCTTGTAGAAACCCTTGCGCATCTCATCACTCAAAAGCTCATCAATCGGCCTGACCCGGCGACTGCCCAGATGGTCAATATCATCAATAATGCCTTCACCTTTGCGCAACTTGATGAGATACCGCAGAACCTCGACAATGTCGTCCTTGAGCAGTGTCTGTTCCGTTTCCGGCACACTCAGGTTAAATTTGCGGTTTATCCTAAAACGACCGACCCGGCCGAGTTGATATCTGGTTTTATCCAAAAACCGCTCGTAGAACACGGTCTTGGCCTTGTCCTCCTGCGCCGGCATACCTGGACGGAGCCTGGCATATATCTTCAAAAGCGCTTCCTGATGCGACCTGGTCGTGTCATCATTCAGGGTATTAAGCATCAATAATTCGTAAGGTTCATTGCCGGCAGTTTCGACGGCGAATTTTATGACCTCTATTTCCTTGGTCATTTCAGATTCGATTAACGCCTTAGCCGATTCTTCGGTTATTTTATGGCCGGCCTCAATGATTACTTTGTTAGTCTCCGGGTCAACCACATTAACCACCGCGTATTTAGTCGTCAGGTTCTGGATGGAAGTATTCTTATCAATCGGGAATATTTCCGTCTCATAGAACGCCTTGATAATCTGAGTGTCGGTCGAGAATGATTCATCCATCGCCCTCAAAAACGTTGTGGCCGGTATCTTACCGCCCTGATCCACCTTGATGGCGAAAGAGTTCTTCTTGGCAATAGTTATTTCTATCCAGCTGCCCCGTTCAGGGATGATAGTCGCCACGTAGGATATCCGGTCTCCGACTTTTTCCAGCTTAAAATCAACGCCGGGCGACCGATGCAACTGGGAAACCACGATACGCTCCACACCGTTAATGATGAATTCGCCGCCGCCAATCATCATGGGAACGTCGCCCAGGTAAACGTATTCCTCAACTGATTCGGGCTTATTCAGCCTAAGCCGGGCCTTGAGCGGCGCGCCGTAGGTGATTTTCAGGGCTTTGCATTCGTCGGGCGTATAGCGGGGTAAACCCACTTCGTACCAAAGATAATCCAGCGTTATGGTGTTGTCGTATGATTTAACGGGGAAAGTCTCGCGGAAAATGGCTTCCAAGCCTATATTCTTGCGCTTGGTCGGAGAAACGTCTTCCTGAAGGAATTTCTTATACGCCTCCACCTGGATGTTGACCATCTCAGGAAGGTAGAGGCTATGCGGGTATTTTTTATATATTCTGGTTTCCATCAGTTAACAGCAAGTGTCGGCACGAAACCCCGGAATTAATACTGGCAATTTATAGTTTATTACCCTGTCTGGGGAAAATAGGCTATTTAATTTCGACCTTAGCGCCGGAGGCTTCGATTTCCTTGGCAATCTTTTCCGCCTCGTCCTTGGGAACACCGGTCTTAATCGGCTGCGGAGCCTTGTCAACTAAATCTTTGGCTTCTTTCAAACCCAGGTTAGTTACCGACCGGACAACTTTAATGGCCTGGATCTTATTAGCGCCCGCTTCCTTAAGAATAACGTCAAAAGTGGTTTTTTCTTCCTTTTCGGCAGCGGCCGGTCCGGCGGCTCCGCCCATCGCTCCGCCACCCATCATTACCGGTGCGGCAGCGCTGACGCCGAATTTCTCCTCAAAGGCCTTGACAAAATCCTTAAGCCACAGAACACTTGAATTCCCGATAGTGTCTAAAAGTAATTGGCTGCGCTCTTCTTCCTTCAACCCCTTTATGCTTTCAACTATTTCATTAACACTTGCCATATATTATCTCCTTTAAGCAATGCTTTTCCCTCACCTATATTAATAGGCAAAGACTGTTAAAACAGAACGACGCATTATGCAGTAAAATAAAGTCCTTGTCAAGAAAAATAATATTTTATATCAACTTTATTTAGGCATGCATTTTGCTTACGCGGACCAAACTCCGCTGACCGGATTCTGGCAATCGAGGCATTTACCGTCCCGGATAACGTTCTGCTTCACGGTATAACCGCCGCGCTCGACCAGTACCTTACCGCATTTAGGGCAATAAGTCGATTCGGCCGGATGGGGCGAGACGTTACCGACATAAACATAATTAAGTCCGGCTTTGCGCCCGATATCGTAAGCGGACTCCAACGTCTTTACCGGCGTCCGGATGATATTGGTCAACTGGTATGCCGGATGGAAACGGAAAAAATGCACCGGCACGTCAGGTCCCAGCTCGGCCTTTATCCATTCGCACATCCGCCTAATCTCCTCGGCCGAATCATTCAGGTTCGGTATCAACAAGACCACTATCTCGTACCAGATACCGGTCTTCTTAAGTGTTAACAATGTATCCAACACGGGCTGAAGCGTTCCGCCGCAATATTTCTTATAGAACTCGTCGCTGAATGACTTCAGGTCTATCTTTACGGCCGACAACTGCGTGCACAGCTTCTTCAACGGCTCCTCTTTGATGTAACCATTGGAGACCATCACCGGCTTGATATCATTCTTGCGGCATAACCCGGCGATGTCATACATATACTCATAATAAACGGTCGGTTCGGCGTAAGTAAAGGCCACCACCAGCAGCTTGTTCTCCCGGGCCATCCCAATTATTTTATCGGGCGGCACGTAAACCGACCGGACATCCTCCGGTTTGGCCTGCGATATCTCCCAGTTCTGGCAGAATTTGCAGGACAGATTGCATCCGGACGTGGAAAGCGACAGTGTCTTGGCGCCGGGCAAGAAGTGAAAAAACGGTTTCTTCTCTATCGGGTCTGATAGCGTCACAGTGCAAGGATAGGAATGAACCAGGCTGTAAAACTTTCCCTCCCGATTCTCCTTATTGCCGCAAACGCCCCGCCCGCCCGGCGGAACACGGCATTTCCTGGGACAGACCAGGCATTCCACTGCATTATCCTTAAGCCTGTCATAAAACGCCGCCTTAACCGGTGATATAGCGGCATCCGACACGGCAGGCTGTCCCGGCGCGTAACGGCCCAGAGCAGTCGCGGCGCAGGCGCCTAATGCGGTTTTTATTATTGCACGACGTGTATATTTCATGCCCGTTCTCGAAACCCGTGCGGACCGGTCCGGCCCTAACGCTTTTTCTCTTCCCCCGGCTGGCCCAACGCCTTAAGCGCCGCCGCCGCCCGCATCCGCGAGTTGATATCGTTCTGATTCAGAACTTCCCTGATGTCATTGACCGATTTCGGCGCCAACCTGTCCTTGGCGCCCAGCTCGACCAGCACAATGGCCGCCCAGCCGGCCACCGAACTGTTTATATCTTTGAGCAGTTTGGTTACTTCGGGTATGATACTGCGGTCGTCAAACCGGCCCAGCGCCGACAGCACCATCATTCGTATGGCCGAATCCTCATCCTTAAGCAAAGCCGTCAGGTCCGGCACGTAATACCTGGCGTTCAATTCCACCAGCGCCGCTACCGCCATCCGGCGGATGTAGTTGTCGCCGTCGTTCAAAAGCTTGGCCATCTCCGGAGCCGATTCGCGGGCGTTAATCTTGGTCAGAATGGTGACGGCTGTCCGGCGAATGCCGTTGTCCTTATTCTTAAGCAGGCTGATAACCTCAGGCACGGCTTCCCGGACATTAGATTTGACAATAACATCTGCGGCCGATTCCCGGATGTCAAAGTTATTATGCCGGAGCAGTTCCAGCAAAACAGGAACGCCGTCCTTTGAGCCCAGCTCGATCAGAGCCCTAGCCGATTCCAACCTAATCCTGGTATCCGGGTCATTCAGAAACTCCTTAATGTAAGGCGCGGCCTGCGGGATAGTTCGGTCCCAGAGGATGATAATCATATCCGATTCTGACGCGGAAGTATCCCGGCCCACGCTCAAGCAGATGATAAAATGCTTCTGCTCGTAAGTCAGCCTCTCGCCCTCGTCTAATACCACCTCGCGTATCAGCGATGCCACATCCTGGTTGGCCACCCTGGTCTGGGTCCCACCCTCAGCCTCATTACCAAAAGCAACCACCTTCTGAAGAATCGCATACTTGCCGGCGTAATCAGCCATTATCAGATTATCATAGATATCCGGCATCTTCTTTAGTATCCGTCCGGAAAGCCCCAGCTTCTTGCTCAATATCACCTTAAGAATGCTCATGCCCGGACGTTTAATCTCGGGGTTATCCGACTGTATCACCGCGGTCCGGAGCTGGCCATAGGCCGGTTCGCCGATGTGCTCCAATTCGCGCCGGGCCTTTTCACGAACCGTCTCGTCCACATCACCCAGCTGGCTGATAAAGTTTTCAATCCGGGTATTGATGTCTTCCTGTGTTGCCTCGGCCTTGACCTGCGGTGATGTTTTAGGGCGTGACTTGCACCCCAAAACCATACATATAATAATCAATGCCGTAATAATAACGTGTTTCATACTTTCGCTTATCATTCCATTAACCAATAATATTCGGCCTACTCCCCAAACACCTGCGCGGTGTAGACCAGGAACTCCATCCCTTTATCTTTATAAGCGTCGGCTTCCAAACCGGCCTTCTGGCAAAGATACTGGAGCATGGTGTCGCGATCCCAGCCCTGTTCCGGCGCCACCTGAGGCAGAAACGTCGCTCCGTGCATGCCCTTTTTGATATAGACCCCGTGCGTGCCGACGATAATCTCTTTGTAGGAATCAATCCGCTTCATCGGCGACATCACCGATATCTCTATCTGCGTCCGCGGCTCCTCAACCGCCGTCATCGGCTCGAACCGCGGGTCGCCCGTGGCCGAGTCGGCCACCTGCTTCATCACCGCTTTGTAAAGCACCACCGGCTCAAAGTTGCCGATGCATCCGCGTAACTGCTTGTTCTGGTGCAGGCTGACGAACACCCCGAACTTCTGCTTCAGCCGCGGCGTCAGCTTGGAATCATCCACCTCCGGCTGTTTGCCTGATTTAAGATATGTCTGCAGGGTCTGGCGGGCCAGTTTCAGCAGGAACTTCTGCTCGGCATCACCCAGGAGGTAAGACTCCTCCGCCGCGCCGGCCCGGCTGAAAGCAATGGCCGCGTAGCTCACGGTATGGTTATAATCGCCGGTCAGGTCGCCCGATGTGTAATACTTAAGCAATTCCGCCTTGGAACCTGCTGGTAGCAGGTGCAATAATAATGTAATCGGGTTATGTCCGCAGATGGTCGCGCCGGTTGCCCCCAGGTATTTAATGAAACCGTCCGGAGACAGCTTCAGTATTTGCTCAATCGCCCCGCCGTCCAGCTTCTTGAGATTATCCTTTACATTATCTTTAAACGGAACATAACCGAAACTCTCGCCAAAATGGGTAAAGTCCGAGCTGGCAATCAACAGGGTCTGGCCGTCGATAATCTCCTTAAGCGCTTCAGCCGCCGTCCGGGAATCCTTATCGCCCAGGGAGTCAACTATCAGCGGCACCAGCTTGCAACCCGGGAACACCATTTGGATGAACGGCAGTTGTATCTCCAGCGAATGCTCCGGCATCTCGGCCTCGGGTTGGTTGGAGAATATCCCGCCCTTGTCGAGGAGTTTCTTGCAGGCAACGGTATCTATCTCTACCAGGCCCAACGGCGTCCGGTAAGCGGACATCCCGGTAACGGCAATGCCCTTGAACCGGTAAGGCTGGTGATTCGGCCCCATCAAAATAATCCGCTTATAGATATTGCTGCCGGCGGCCTTGTAAGCGTAAGCCGCGCCCGGACCCGAATACTGGTGCCCGGCGTGCGGAACAATCAATGCGCTCACATCAGCCAAAGGTTTGACATCGGCCTTATCCAGATATTGGCGGATATCCTTCCGGAGCTCATCAGCCGACCCCTTATACCACGAACCGGCCAAAGCCGGCGGCCTGGTCCCCGTATCCTGCGATTTCGGCATATCCTCACCCCCGCACTTACATATAGAAGCAACTATCAGCCCGATAATGAATAAGTAACGCATCATTTAAATTCCAGCTTAATCAGCATACTTATAGCTTGGGGATTCGATGTAGTCAACAAAATCATTGACAGCGTCCGGAAATTGGCTACGATACACCCAATAATATAGAAAACTTGAGTGAAAGGAAAGTTGTAGCGGACCGGCCAACTAATAGACTATTAAAAGAAAGGAGTTTTATATGCGCAAGACCTTGAAGAAATTTCTCTGGGCGTTGTTGTTCATCGTGGTAGGCGGAGTAATCCTGATGTCCAATTACGGGATGATTTCGGTCAGCTTCGACCTGGCCAAGAACTGGCCCATAATCCTGATTGCCTGGGGGCTGTTGAAGCTTCTGGACGTCTTCTTCGGCGGACACAAAGACTCCGACAAGAAATAAGCCAGAACCAAAGTCAAAGCAAGAGCGAATTAAGTATGTGACGCCCCCTCTGATGCGGGGTAAACTCCGCGCCCATGCCTGTCCCGCCACAGGCGGGAGCGCCCTAATCACCGACGGGAGGCCGAATGCGGCTCTGGCGCTCAGTGTCCCCGGGATTTCACCGTCCTTGTAAATCTAAAACACCATTTAGCCAGAACACCATCCAACTCCGGCGAGCAGACACAATTGCACCTTGGAAAATCCTGATTGGGTATAGGTAATCCGGCAAGGGTGGGCTATGCCCTGCCAGGCCGTGATAGGGTAAGGCCAGGAGTGTGTGTTGAGAATTCCCGATAGGCGGTCTATATAATCACAAGCCGTGAGCAGGTGAGGCCAGGGGTATGTGTTGAGAATACCAAGGATACCGGCTATGTATCCACAAACCGCGATAGAGTGAGGCCAGAGGTGTGTGTTGAGAAGACCCAGAATACCGGCTATATATCCACAGGCCGCGATATGGTAAGTCCGGAGAGGTGTGTATACAACTCCAGAGAGGCGGTCTATATAATACCAAGCCGTGATATAGTAAGGCAGGAAAGGTGTGTATACAATTCTCAAGAGGCGGTCTATATAATACCAGACCGTGATAGGGTGAGGCCGAAGAGGTGTGTATAGCAATCACAAACCACCCTCTATGTTCTGCCAAGCCGTGATAGGATAAGACAGAGGGGGTGGGCTACTACCTCCGGGGGTGCTGGTTATACTTGCTCACTACTACTCGCTATTGCTAATTTATACTTGACTTTACCTCTTAATAATGGTGTTTAGGTCGTTCAGATATGGCTAAATTAATGAGTATAAAAGAGGCGGCTGAACGGCTAGGTATTTCGATATTCACCGTACGCCGGCTGATTCAGAGAGGTCAACTACCGGCCTCTAAGATAGGCCACCAGTGGCGGCTTGACCAAGACGCCCTGGAGTTGTATATCAAAAGCCGCTCCAGCTGGTCAGGCGATATCGCCCTCAGCAAACTCTATTTCCGGCCCGAGGTCTTGAACCAGTATCACCAAGATGCCAGATACTATGTCCAACAGGACGGCTCACGTGGCCGGTTAGGATTAAAACAAGAACAGAAAACCCTGCACGCCTTCAAATCAGTACAATGGGCCGCAGACAAGAATAAAAAATACAAATCATTGGAAGACGCTGAAACACGGCTGTTTATAGAATTATACTTCTGGCAGGTCAAACTAAAATCCGGCACGGACGCGCTAATGGTCAATCCGAAAGAATTCTACCGGATACCCGAAGCCGAACAGCAAAAATGGGCTAACTACCTGATACCCAATCCGCAGGTATAATATTTTATATAAAATAATTGACATTATTTCCGGTTTATGCATAATGGCACCCCATTATGACAGATTACAAGTTCCAATCAAACAGGATATCCCGGCCAAAGCTGCACAGCTTCGCCGATGCCACCGCTCTGTCATCTGCCCGCGTCAATTCCCTGTCAGTCAATTGGTGGTCCGCCTAACCGGACCAAAATCATTACTTACATATTCCGCCTATTTTTCGTAACCCCAAGCTTTTGAGCATCGCCTGATGCCATTGCCTGGATTGTTAACTAAATAAACTACAAGCTAAGGAGTAAAATCCAATGAACAGGATAATGTTATCGGAGCAGGAAATGCCGACCCAGTATTACAACATACTGGCCGATTTGCCTGAGCCGCTGCCGCCGCCACTGAACCCGGGCACGGGTCAGCCCATCGGCCCGGCCGACCTGGCGCCGATATTCCCCATGGGGCTGATTAAGCAAGAGGTGTCTACCGAGAGATTCATCGATATTCCCGATGAGGTGTTAGAGGTTTACCGGATGTGGAGGCCGACGCCGCTGGTGCGGGCTTATAACCTGGAGCGCTATCTGGGCACGCCAGCCCGGATATATTACAAGAACGAGAGCGTTTCGCCCACCGGCAGCCACAAACCCAACACGGCCGTGGCACAGGCCTATTACAACAAGGCCGAGGGGGTTACCCGGCTGACTACCGAAACCGGAGCCGGCCAGTGGGGCTCGGCTTTGTCTTTCGCCTGCAACCGGTTCGGGCTGAAGTGCACGGTCTATATGGTCAAGGTCAGTTACCAGCAGAAGCCTTACCGCAAGTCGCTGATGCATCTGAACGGGGCCGAGGTGCACGCCTCGCCCAGCAAGCTGACCAACGCCGGCCGCAAGATACTGGCGCAGTCGCCCGATTCTCCGGGCAGCCTGGGCATCGCCATTTCCGAGGCGGTCGAGGACGCGGCCAGCCACCCGGATACCAAGTATTCGCTGGGCAGCGTGCTTAACCACGTAATGCTCCACCAGAGCATCATCGGGCTGGAGGCCAAGAAGCAGTTGAAACTGGCCGGCGAGACACCCGATACCATCATCGGCTGCGTGGGCGGCGGGAGCAACTTTTCCGGACTGGCCTTCCCGTTCGTGGCCGATAAGCTGTCCGGCAAGAGCCAGGTCAAGCTCCTGGCCGTGGAACCGCTGGCCTGCCCGTCGTTGACCAAGGGCGCTTACGCATATGATTTCGGCGATACCGGCGAGCTGACGCCGCTGCTAAAGATGTACACGGTCGGGCATAAGTTCGTGCCGGCCAGCATCCATGCCGGTGGACTGAGATATCACGGCGACGCGCCGACCCTGTGCCTGCTGGTCAACAAAGGCGTGGTCGAAGCCGTGGCCTATCGCCAGAAACCGGTGTTCGAGGCGGCCATGACGTTCATCCGAACCGAAGGAATGGTGCCGGCGCCGGAAACGGCCCACGCCATCCGGGCCGCCATCGACGAGGCGCTTAGGTGCAAGCAAACCAAACAAGCCAAATGCATCGTCTTCAATTTCAGCGGACACGGATATTTCGACCTGGCCGCTTACGACCAGTTCCTGGAAGGCAAGCTGGAGGATTACGAATGTCCGGAGGCCGAGATAAAGCGCAACCTGCGCGAAATAGAGGCACTGGTCAAGAAGTAAAAAGCAGAAAGACAAGAATCAAAAGCACATAGGTACATAACTGGGGCGCTCCGCAAGGGGCGCCCCTTTTTATTTATATGCCTTAGGAACTATTTATCCCCTACCCCCGGCGCTTGAGCTTTCAGGTCTTTACCGAGCAGCGCGAACCAGACGGTGCCGACCAGCCCGCAGGCGGAGGCGACCAAGAAGTTGGTCTGGGGCGAGATATTCCATAAAAAGGCGCTGCTCAAAGCGGCCATAGCCACTATCACGTCGCGGAACAGATAATATGTGCCGAAGGTGATGGCCTTGGCATCCTCGGGCGCCAGGTCCATTATCAGCGCTTTCCGGGTCGGCTCGCCGAATTCTTTCAGACCGCGGACGATAAAAGCAATTATTAATACCGGGAATGTCCGGGAGAACAAAAGCACCAGCGGAAATACCGTGAAGAATCCGAAGGTGATAATGACAAACGGTTTCTTGGATGTCCGGTCGGCCAGGTAGGCCACGGGGATGTAAACCAGCATGGCAGTGGCCATTTCCACGGTAGTGAGGATGCCGAAATGGAATGCGCTCAAGCCGATGTTGTTTACCACCCAGACGACCACAAAGGCGTAGGGAATTTGTTCGGCAAAACGGATGAGAATGTCGGAGACCAGCAGGTTACGCAGCGCCGGGTTGAAGTTCTTGAACAACCCGCCGGCAGGCTTGACTGATTTTACTTCAGCCTTTTGGGGTTCATCACTTTCCATATTCTGGCAGTTTGAGTGTAACGAATTACTGCCAGGTATAGTCGGCCGTGCTCCTGAGTCGCATCCGCCTTTGGCGGACAACTTCACAGGCGGCCGATCTATAAAAAACCACTGGACGATGATGGATATCATGGCAAGGCCTAAGGCGGCGCCGAAGGCGATGCGGACGCCTTTGACCATGCCATAGTTGCCTATGAGCAGTCCGCCCAGGATGGGCCCGAGCGCCATCGGGATGCGGCGCACAAAGGAATGGACCGTGACGCCCATAGCCCGTTTGTCTTTGGGAACGGCCTGCGATACCAGGCTCATTACGGCCGGCAGTGAAACGGCCGTCCAGGATATAAAGAATATCGAGCCGATTAACACCGCCTGCCAACTGGGGGAAGCAATGACGATGGCGTAGCCGAACATAGCGATGAGGGTGAATATAATCAACGCTTTTTTATGTCCGAGCCGGTCGCTTATCCAGCCGCCGGGCAGTGAGTAAAGCGCGCTGAGCAGGTTGTCCATGGCGTTGAGGAAACCGACAACGATGGTTGAACCGCCCAGCGCGAGGATGTAAATAGGCAGGAAGCGTTCGGCCATCTTTTCGCCCAGCCCGATGAAAACGACCATAATCACCATGGCGGTGATGCTGGCGTTGATGCCGAAGAAGTCTATCAACCGCCTAATGTTGTTTTTGGGCATAGGTTTATTTTTAGAAACCTTATTAAACCGCTGAAAACACTGAGCACTCTGAATCAAACACAGTTTATGCTAAAGGGGCGGCTGTAATCAGCCGCCCCTTATTCCATGGTCTGTGGTCTATAGTCTATAAACCCAACACTGCCAGAACCTTGTCAAACAACTCCTTGGGTATGTTGGTGATAGCCAGAACCTGGTTGCCTTTCTTGGCGATGTAGTCAACGGTATTTTCCGGGGTGTTATACCGGACGAAATTATCGCCTTTTTCCGGCGCGTATTCGCGTTCGATATGGTAAGACAGGCTTTCGAAATATTCGTCGGCGTCCTTGGCGCTGTCCCAAACGCTCTTATGGATCACGAACATCTGCCTTGACGAGGCGTTAAAATATCCAACATAGGTGTCGCCGCCCCAGCCGGCCGCGGCTTCTTCGGCCAGCGGTCCGGATTTGGGCGTGGTCATTAACTGCAGTCCCATGACGAACTCACCCTGGGTGTCAGTTTCCGAGTTCTTCCAATCCGCACCGAGCGTCGAGCTCAGGTCGGCTACGGTAACCTTTACGGGCGGGTCGTTCTGGGCCATATATTTGTCGGCGTGCAGGACCTGTTCGGTCGAAGCCGGCGGATTGGCGTACATGGCGTTGACGCCTTCCCAGCCCTGAGCGTCCTTTATGGCCTTGACGAATCGGGCGGCGGTGGAATAGCCAAAAGCGCCCATGCGCATAGCGGCTTCGCCCTGTTTGGACCCATCATAGTTGGCCGGGCCCATCATTCGCCACGGCGCGGCTGATTTAATCATCATTTTGGCCATGCTTTCGGGCATGCATTCGATGAATGTCAGCGTCGCATCACCCTCTATCAGAGCGGTGAAGGCGTAGCGCTGGTCAATGGTTTTTTTGGTCTTTTCACGGTCGCCGGTGCCGAAAAGCTGGTCTTGCAAGGCGTGGAATGTCTCGTGAATGCGAGTGCCTTTGAACTTGACCGGGTCAAGCCCCTGTTTGAGGTATAACGTCTTGTCGTCCCAGCGGTAGAAACCCAGGATGGTGTCGGAATCGCGGCCGCCGCCGTAGGCGCGCTGGAATTGATCCGGCGCCATAATCTTGTATTTAGGCTCTTCTTTGTACTTGATACCGCGTATGGTGGCTATCAGATTCAATGCCTCTTTCTGAGCCATTTCGTCCTCTGGCGTGGGTGTGATTTCCACGATGGCCGGTATCAACGCCATTACCTCCTTGTATTCGGGCGTACCACGATAGGCGGCCAGGTCCGGATCGGCGTCAATGGCCTGACGATTGTCGTAACCGCTCTTGATAGCCTTGGCCAAGTATTCCATGGTCGGAGCCTTTTCATTCATCAAAGCATAGGTACAGGCGATGTTATAATAGGTAGTCGGAATCATGGGGTGGTCATTCTTTATGACTCCCAAAATATCCATAAATAACTTGAGAGCCTTGGGGTAATCGCCGGAAACGATGTTGTTGACACCTTCGGTCATAAGCCGGTCGGCCAGTTCTTCGGTTTCCTTATCCGCGTCCGGTGGCGGCATTTTAGCCTGCTCGGTCTGGGCCATCATTTTAGGCGGCGGCGCAGCCTTGGCGGCCTTATTGCCGGCATTGGCGCAGCCGATATAGGACAACATCAACCCGGTGGTTACAAGCCCGGTTAATACCCAGTGCAATTTCTTCATAGGTTCCTCTCTTTCTTTTTATATTATAATAAAGCCGGCAAAGTTAACGCCGGATGGTTTACTTTCTGTAAATGGGCGATGATTTCTTCCTCGGTATTGGCAATGGTTTCGTCGGCTATCTTGTCGAGCAGGTCGGGCGCGCCTTCCTCTTTGGCCCGGGGGTCGAACAGCGGCCGGATTTCGTCCTTTAGCATCCTGGGCATCCAGACTATCCGCTTCGGCCCGTCCTCGGCCACCAAAAACTTTCTACTGACGATGTAGCGTTTACTGAGTCCGATGAATCCGGGCACCTGCTGTCCACCGCCGACCGTGCCGGCCAGCGTGGAGAACTTCATGCCCGACGGGGTCATGCCCGGGAACTCGCGGTTGACAATCATAACCCCATTAGCGGCCGGCAGGACCACGGCGATGCATTCGAAACAACCGCACGAGGTCATCGGCTCCTGCATGATGCTGTAAGCGCTGAAACCCTTGAGGTTTTTGCGCGAGCTTTCGTAGACGAAGTCGTTGACGCCCTTCCACTGACCGAGCCGGGCGTCAATTAGGTCGCCCTTGAGCACCGGCTGGTTGGCGCCGCGGGCGTTAATCTGGTAAGCCGCCTTGCAGGTGAACCAGTTATACGAACCGCACAGCCCGGTCCGTTCTGGAGATACGACGCAAACGTGGGTCGGCGCAAAGCTCTGGCACAGCGTGCAGGAATAGAACGTGTCGACACTTTCGTCGGTCATCGAGCCGATACGCTCATCGCGTTTCTTGTAAGCGACCCGGGCCGTGGCACGCCATTTCAGCACCTCCGGCTCGGTGGTGTATATCTTGACCTGGATTTTATCGATGATGGTGCCGAATTCGTTATGGAACTGGGCGTGCAGGATGGTGCCCAAGTGTGCGATTTTGAAGCCCTTGGCCTTGGCTTCCTTGCTTATGCGGATCCAGTTGATATCACGCTGGCCCATATGGAAGATGCCCTGGGCCTCGTTGATGAAGTTGTGCACCCGGCGCTCGATGACCGGCTCGAAGTCCTCCTGCATCTGGCGCCCGGCCACCTCGACCACAATCCCTATGGGCAATGCCGAACCTTCGGGCACATCGTCGATTTCCGGGCCGATGACCTCTATTTTGTTGTCGGTCACCTGGTTGATATCCTTCATCATCACGAACTCGAATGCCGGAGTACGGTTACCGCCCATCTCGACGTGGGTATCCTCGCCACGGATGCGTTCGCCTTCGAATGCCGGGCCGTAAGACACCGGAATTGGTATCTTGGCCACATGTATCTTCAGCCCGCGCACCTCAACGGCCTTCTGGACCATCTGGTCCGGTTTGACCGGCGAAACGACGTGCTCGTAGGTGCACACGCCCGAAGGCAGTATCTGTCCGATATCCTGTTCGGAAATGGTCGGGAATCCGAAGTTAATAGCACCGGCGGCCTGGGCGTGCTTTTCGTCATCGACATCGCCGAAGGCTAGGACAAATGCGAAAATGCGGTTCTTGTTATATTTAAGAATGCGGGTATAGTCACCCGGCCGGACGCCGCCGAAAGACAGCGCCGCCCGTGTGGCAAATCCTAGGGCGTGAACGGTGGCGGTAACGTCGCCGCCGAACGGCACCAGACGTGTTTCCCAGCCCATCTGGATACCGGCCTGGCGGAGCTGGTCGGCCATACTCTTACCATCGGTGGCGGCGGACATAAAGACGTATAGGTTTTTCTCCTGCAGTTCGCGGGCGATTTTGACGGCTATTTCCGTAGTCGGACAGGCGCCGACAATGGCCGCGAATCCGGGCGCAGTGCCGTCCACAAACTCGACCCCGCGCTTACGCATGATGACGTCGTCAGCCGCGCCCAACCAGAAATCGCCTTCTTCAGGACAGTTCTCAAAGACGGCGTAAGGCACCGGGTCTTCCAAATATTTAAGGGCTTCTATGATTTCGTCGGCGAATAAGGCGGCCATGCCGCAGTCGAGCGTATGCCCCAGATAAGGCACCCAGGACTTTTCGGCCGGTATCGGATGAAGCAATGCTTTGGCCTTGAGAAGCAGTTCAGGCATATCACCCAATTTGGCGATATTCAAGCCGAGGATTCCGTGCGAGATGGGCAGGTAATAACCGGTATTGGGAAGCTCGACCTTGCGGTCCGGCCCGAATTTGGACAAGGCAACGTTCAGTTCTTTTTCCGCCCGGGCTACTAATTTATGAGCGCCCCTGATGGCGCGCGTGGCTATCAGTTTGGACATATATTATGTAATAGCTATACCTCTAACCCTCGCCGGGCTTCCATATCAAAAAGAACCCGCTCTTTCTTGCTCTGGATGCCGAGCGCCTGGCGTTTCTTGTTAATATGGTCTATAATCAATGCCGCCATCTTGCCGGCGTCGGGCTCGAATGCCCATCTGCCTTTGTAGATGCGGTCGTATTCTTCGAAGAGGTGCTTGCTCAGTTCCGGGCTGGCCGTGGTCGGCCAGGTGACGCCGAACCCGACCAGCATACCCGAGGCCACGAAATACTGACCGATTGCCAAAGCCTTTTCGCTCATCCATTCTGGGGCGCATCCGGCCACCGGCAAATCAGAGATATCAGTGCCCAGACCGCCTTCGCGAACCATCTCGGCGCAGGCGACCAATATCCGGCTGTTATCAACACAGGCGCCGCAATGAAGCACCGGCGGCATACCGACCGCGGCGCAGACCTCGGCCAAGCCCTTGCCGGCAAACTTAGCGGCTTCGGGCATGAGTAGCCCTTCCTTAGCGCAAGCAATAGCCGCACAGCCGGTCTCAACCACCAGAATGTCATTGCCGATGAGTTCCTTAACTAAATCAAGATGAGACTTATCGTGAGTGGTCCGGGGATTATTGCATCCGACCACACCAACCACGCCGCGGATGCGGCCGTTAATGATATTGTCGTTAAGCGGGCGATACGACGCCCGGAACGAACCGCCCAGCATATAATTAATGGTTTCGTGAGAGAAGCCGGCCACCACGTCAACCTTTTTGTCGGGGATGTGAACGTTCTTTGGCCTCTTAGGATAATTTTCCACGCCCAGACGAACGATACGTTTGGCGGTATTAAGTGCGTCGTGCTCGTGGAATTCTATATGCTCCGCGCCGGGCATCTTGGCCTTGGGCGAGGTTGATATTATCTTGGTGTGAAAACACTTGGCCAGCGACGGCAGAGACTGCATAACGCACTGGATGTCGACAATCATGGCCTCAACCGCGCCGGTGAGGATGGCGATTTCCTGCTGGAGGAAGTTACCGCCCATGGGAATGCCGTGGCGCAGGAGTATTTCGTTGCCGGAACAGCACATGCCGACCAGATTGATGCCTTTGGCTCCTTTTTGCTTGGCCAGAGCAATCATTTCCGGGTCGTGGCTGGCCCGGACTATCATTTCGGCCAGTAACGGCTCGTGGCCGTGGACGATGATATTGACTTCATCTTTCTTAAGCACGCCCAGGTTGACCTCGGTCCGGACCGGCACGGGCGTGCCGAACATTATGTCCTGCAGTTCGGTTGATATCATCGAACCGCCCCAGCCGTCAGCCAATGCGCAGCGCGAAGCCTGGAGCATGATATTCTTGTATTCCATATCCACGCCTATGGCGGTACGGTGAAGCATCTCTACTATTTCCCGGTCTATACCGCGGGGCGCCACGCCCAGCTCTTTCCAGAGTTGCTGACGTTTTTGGGGCGCTCGTTTGAGCAGGGTCTGCTCCCCGTCCTGCTTACTGAATTCAGCCAGGCATTTTACGCCGAGTTCTTGGGCGATGTCGTCTTTGGCGCGCGAGTCGGTCTTGATACCGAAGTCATTAGCCAGTGCGCGGAGCTTGGCCTCGTCTTTTATCTCGTAGCCGGGTACCTCTTTCCGTGAGGCGGCAATAAATGTCTGGGTAACTTGGCGGCCGTGGTCCGAATGAGCGGCCGAACCGGCGGCTACGGCCCGGGCAAAGTTGCGAGCGGCTACGGTATTGATGTCCGCACCGCAAACGCCTCTCTTGACTATGGAGTTGTCCGCCGAAGGCGGATCCGCCTTTGGCGGAAACCGGCACGGGCCCATATAGCAATGCTTGCAGCAGGCGCCACTGGCCCCGATCGGGCAGGGTTTAACCTTTTCGGCCCGCTGAAAGGCCGTGTCCATATTGCCGGAGCAGTCAAGCATCTCGGCAGTGGCCTCACAGGCGGTCCGGTTATCAGATTTATTGCCCGAACTCATGCATTATCCTTTCGCTCCAGCGCCGTCAATATCAAATCTATAGCGCTGATAACTTTGTGGTCAGTCATATCCCTGTAACCTTTGGTATCCATCTCCTTTATGGAAACAGAAACAGGTATCATACCAATTATTCCCAAAGAATCAAGATTATTGAGGATAAACTTTTCGTCATCCGGCGATTGTATTTTATTGCCGACGACCCTGATATTCTTGATACCGATATCTTTGGCCAGCGATTTTATCTGATGTGCGGCCCGGATACTCCGGCCCGACGGTTCGACTACGGTTATCAGGCAGTCGACCGAATCGGCGGTGCTCCGGCCAAGATGTTCGATGCCGGCCTCCATATCCACCACCACGCGTTCATCGCGGTTGAGAATAATGTGCTGGAGCAGGCTCCGGATCAGGGTGTTTTCAGGACAGACACAGCCGCTACCGCCGCTGGCCACACCGCCCATGACGATAAGCTTAACACCGTTATGCACAGTGGCGATTTTGTCGGGCAGATCGCTGACCGTGGGGTTAAGCTTGAATATCTGTCCGGACTTGCCCGGCTTAGCACCAGTGCGTTCCTCTATAAGTTCAACCATCTGGCTTAAGGACATTATTTTATCCGGGTTGGGAAATCCCAACGCGCCGGCCAGCGAGGCGACTGGATCAACGTCAATAGCCAAAACCTTAAAGCCTTTATCCATCCAGGCCCTGGCAATCAATGCCGACAGTGTTGTCTTACCAACACCGCCCTTACCGGTAATGGCTATTTTCATAGGTATTATTTAGTTGATAATCTTTTAGCCGCTTTGACAGTATTGACCATAAGCATGGCAATGGTCATCGGGCCGACACCACCCGGCACGGGCGTGATGGCCTTGACTTTTTCCTTGACCTGCTCAAAGTCAACGTCACCGCAGAGGCCTTCAGGCAGGCGATTGACGCCGACATCAATGACGACCACGCCGTCCTTGACCATATCGGCGGTAATGAATTTCGGTTTGCCGATAGCCGCTACCAGGATGTCGGCCCGGCGGGTGACCTGACCGATGTCGCGTGTCCCTGAATGGCAGATGGTCACGGTAGCATTTTCGGCCATCAAAAGCAGTGATACCGGCTTACCGACGATATTGCTCCGACCAACCACTATTGCCTCGGAACCGGCTATCGGAATATTATTCCGCTTGAGAAGCTGAATGATGCCGTGCGGCGTGCAGGGCAAATACATATTTTCCGCCTCGATCTCGCGCATACTCTTCTTGGACAAAAGTTTGCCCATATTCATCAGGTGGAACCCGTCCACGTCCTTGTCAGGCGAGATAGCCAGCAGGATTTTATCGGAGTTGATATGCCCGGGCAATGGCAGCTGGCAGAGGATGCCATGAACTTTAGGGTCGGTATTGAGTTTCTTGATTAAGGTAAGCAGTTCAGCTTCGCCAACATTCGTGTTGAGTTTATGGTGGAGCGAGGTAATACCCAGTTTCTCGCAGATTTTTATCTTCTGGCCGACATAAACCTTGGAAGCCTCGTCTTCACCGACCAGGATGGTAGCCAAGCAGGGATTAATGCCTTTGGGTTTTAAACCTGCAATCTCGTCTTTTAGCTCCGACTGAATCTTTTTGGACAGTTCCGAACCGGATATGATCTGAGCCATAATAATCTCCTCTCATGAAAAGTGCCAAATAAATTAATTAACCAAATTATCATCGGCAGTCAAAGAATACCGGTCCGAAAATTAATAAACCCTAAACCGCTTGGCCGCAAATTAGACATATAAATTTAGTTGTCAGGACCGAACAAAAATGGTAGTTAAAACGCATGCAAAACAAAGGCAATACAGAAGTGGCCACCATCGCCGCCATAGCAGTGCTTCTCATACTTGTCGGCACAACCGTATCCGCCATCAGCCGGATGGAATCAGAACTTTCCAAAAGATATCTTGACCAGCTACGTGCCCGGGCGCTGGCCCAGAACGGAATGGTCTTTGCCCGGGAAAAACTCCAGTCAATCGACGTGCGGGATTTATTCCTGGAAAATGAGCGCACCTGGCAGTTTTACGGGGAAGACCTTGATGCCAACGGACGTTTGGACAAGAAAGAAGACCAAAATAACAGCGGATACCAGGATACGATCGAATGCCCGCTCAAGGACGCACTCCGGCCGTCATTCACTTCGGAAAAACTTATTTATAAAAGCAGCGGTAAATACGTCGGATATTCCGCGGAATCAACGCCCACGTATACCGGCGGCAATGATGTATATTCGCTTAAGGTGGTTGACTGCAACAGCCAGATAAACATCAACGCGGTCGATAACGGCACAAAACAGCTGCTCAATAATCTGGGCGATATCCTGGGCATCGATTCAATCAAGACGGAAGGCGGAAAAAAAGTCAAGCTGGGAACAGCCGTCTACCAGGCCCGGGCCAAGCAGAATAAATGGTTCACTACCAAGGAGGAACTCCAACAGTTCCTGCCAATCGATACGTACAACAAGATAAAAGATTATGTGACACTTTACGCCCGGGTTGACAGCAAGGTTATCAAGCCCAATTCATATCCAGCCCGGTCGGCGCAGCTGAAACCAGGGCAGGAAATATTCGCCTGGTCAGAGCTTAATCCCGGCCCGACCAAGCTTGAACCCCGCGCGCCGATTAACATTAACTCAGCGCCCAAAATCGTATTAATGGCCGTGCTGGCCAACCTGGAAAGCACATATTTGCAGCAAAACTTCAGAGGCAAAACCGGATTGATTGACGGCGGAGTTGATAAACCGGCCGAAGCTTTTACCAAAACCGCCATCGGCGTTCTGTCTCAAACGGCGCTCAAATGGCCCGAAGACCGTAAATCAATAGAGCTGATAACGGACCGTATCATCCGGGAACGCGCCAAGAAACCATTCCTGGAATGGGCCGATTTCAACAAATTTTGCGACGGGCTGACCGGCGACGGCGTCTTCGGACGGGTAGATACGCCGGAATTATCAGGACTGGCCCGGACAAAGGCAGACCTGATAAAAGCCAACGCCAACCCCAACACATTGTTTAATAAGTTTAACCCCGACCGGACGATATACCGCGAGATAGATAAATCTGATCTTGTTTCTTACACGACCGAGTTCTGTTTTGCGCCGGGCGGATGTTTCGAGATAGAATCTCTGGGAATGGTTTTCAAACCGACTAACAAGGAACGCAAATCCGATAAATTCAACGTGGCTGATACCCAGATACTGGAGTCTGAATACCTCCTAAGAAGCGTGGTTGAAATATTCAGGGTTTACCACGAAACCAACCAGAATGACTTTGCCAGAGGCGCGATTGCCAAAGCCAAGAACGAACACCCCGGCACTTACGAAAATAAAACGCTCATAACTTACCCTGAACCGCCCTCGGTTAAAACACCTTCCGACTGCGACGGTTTCATCGGGTTGAATAATATGGAATCAACAAATGACGGCCGGGAAAAAGTAACTTTCCAACACCATTTCCGCGGACTCAAGGCTAATTATGCCAAGGGCAACCCCGAAGTTATTACTTATTCCGGCCGACCGGACGACGGCAGCCTTTTTACCGCCGGCAGTATTTACCCGGACGGCATCTATTCTGAATCTAATAACTGCCCGACATATGAGGCCCAGGATAATTTTGTGGATGGCCCGGCGCACGAAAAGATTTACGGCGCCAAACGGTTCCGCGGCACGGTCTCGTTCTGGCTCAAGCCCAATTACCGCATCGAGTCAACCAAACCGCGGGTGATTTTCAGTCTGACCCGCCCCAACAAGCCGGAGCCTAACACGGAATATAATTATCAGGTCTGTCAGAACGTATTTGAGTTGTTCGCCTTTCCGTTAAATGCCAGAGTTATACCGCAATGGGCCGGACGGGTGGATGTCAAGCCGGCAGGCCAATTTATCTGGTTCTGGGAAATAGACGAATCGCTAGGCAACCAGCCGGATGAATATATCCTGGCGCATCCGATGGTTGACGCCGTGACCGAAGATGATTTTCCGGCTAAGGATCCCTTCCACAGTTGGATGCATGTCGGCATTGCCTGGGATACCCATCCAGGCAAGCAAAGACGCGAAGTTACCAGCTGCCGGCGGTGCCAAGGCACCGGCCGGATAGAATGGTACCAGTCCGGGGAACTCAATAATAAAGTCATGGGCCCGTGCCGGGACTGCAAAGGCTCAGGCGAGATACTCCGTAATTTCGGGAAGGAAGACGTTTATACTTTCTGCATCAACGGACGCGACCTGTCGCATTACGCCTACAACCAACCGGCCCTGTTCCCGCCCGAGATTATCCAGCCCATGGCCCTAGCGGCTGATAACGTTATCAGGTTCGGCGAGAAACCGGATGCAGCATTTTGGAATTCATCGGGGGATTTCACCATTGATGAGGTTACTATACAAATTAACGACAATGTTAAGGATGCCAAAACATATATTATAGACGAATATAAAAACGGACGTTACTATAGAGGCACCGGCTCGTTCATCTCGGGCGGAATAGATATCCTGCCAAAGACAAAGCGTAAAGACACACCCAAGAAGCAACGGATTATGACCAACTGGACAGTTTACTATCCGGAAAATTGGGATAAGTCCAAGCGCGGCGTGGAAGTACAGTTCCTAAACGACGACCAGGAACCGATATCGGAGGTAATGAATAACCCGCAAGGCGCGGAATTCGAGACCGGCGAACAGTCGCTTCGCTACAAAGTAAGGTTCCGCGGCAATAACGAGGAATTCAATACCCCTCTGACCGAAACTCCGTTCTTTGACGATATCAACATAATGGTCTTCAAACCATCACCAACGGTGCTGGAACAGTATATAATACCGTAATATGATGATAAACAGGATAATAATCACATTAGCATTGATAATACTTTCAGGCTGGGTCGGTTACGCCCAAGCGGACCAGCCGCAATCAATCCTATCGCCCTACATCCAGGACGACACTTTAAGTCCGACTGGAACGATTACCATCACGGGAAAAACAAATCTGTCCGTCGGCACCGCGATTAAATGCCTTATCAAAGGGAAATTAACCACAGACCGGGCCGATCAGATTAAACTACTTGAAATCATCTATACTTCGGTTTATGAAGACAACTTCTGGGCAGTCGAGATTCCGTCCGGCTATCTCAAATCCTGGGACGGGTTCGAGATAGAACTGACGGCCTCAGAACCGAAGCACGTCAAAGAGTATTACTATTTTGACATCCTCTCGCCAGATTTATCCAGGCGACGGCTGGATACGGCGCACTTCATTTGGGCTTCTTTCTCCGATGCCCTGGTATTGGACGAAGAACTTAACCAGCTTATCAGCACGATGGAGCAGGCCAAACAGAATAAACCCAAGATAGAACAGCTCATCAAAACCCCGCTGGGCATTTATAAAAGTCGAGAAGAGGCCATGGCCGGCTTGATCAAGCGCTGGGAAGCATGGGAAAAGGACTGGCACAAGAAACTTTTGGTGTTGCTGCCCGTGGTCAACGACTACAACCGCAGCCATTTGGTATTCCCTGCATCGCAGGAAAAACTCCAGCAGTATGTCAACACTATCAAGGAACAATATATCAGATACCACCAACGGTTTATCGGCCCGCTCAATGATAAGCCCGGAGATTTAATACAGTCCATCTCGCACTATTCAATTACTGATACAAACGCCTGGTACCGCAATACCGAGAATGAAAAGACTAATTTTTCCCGGGTGATAACCAAAGAACTTTCGGCAAAATTCCTCAAGGATATAACCACCTGGCTGGAACATTTTATCTGGTCCGGCACGAACCAGGACGAACAATTATTTACCCATCATGAAAAACTCCGCGCCCGGGCATCCGAGTATTTCAAACAGCTCAACGACGAGCTGGAACAATACAATAAATCCGAAACGCCTTTTATTAGACTCCAAGAAACATTGGAATTGATGACGCAAATCGGCCAATTTACCGAAAAGTCCGATGCCGATCCTGAAATGCAAAATTATATTATCAGTCTTAAGAATAAACTGGAGGTATTGTATGATGAATTACGTTAAGACCTATCAATTAGGCGCATGGTTGTGTTTACTGGCGGTTATCGTCTCGGCCGGCGCGGTCTACGGCCAGGAGGGCATAACCATCAATGCCGCCGTGCAATCCCGGACCCTGGCACAAAACCAGGTGAAATATTTCATTATCGTTGACGGCGCAGCCGGAGGCCTGCCGGCCCAGGCAGTGCTTAAAATCAACCTCTATTACGCCTTCCCGCTCAAAGATGATGACCCGGCCAACAATATTTCCATCAAAAACCGCTCCCGGATACTGGACACCAAAAGATGCCGCATCAAAGAATCCAAATACGTCATTGATTTCGGCCCCTACAACAACACCCCGCCGCCCGGAAGTTATTACATTACCGTAACCAGCGATAACCCGGAAACGGTTACCGAGCATGTCCTTAACCTGGGCGGATTCCAGGAGGCCAATGATTACAGGGAAAAAGTACTGGCTGAAATCCGCCAGCAGGCATTCCGTATCGAACCGCTTTTCAAGGATGTCAAAACATTCTTCCTGGATAATATCGCCAAACCGGTATCGGCCACATCGGAAGCGGACCAAAAAATAGCCCAACAGTGGCTGGCCCGGATAACGGCTATAACCAACGAGGTCTCCAAAACCTGCGGCGTCTATGATGAATTCAGGGTCTTCGGCGTTATTTCCACTTACAAGAACACGACCACCGGGCTGGCCGATTCGATCAAATCCCTGGCCCGGGTCCTGGTTGATGCCCTGCTCATGCCCCCGGCCGAGCGGCGAATTGACATCTTAAAAGAAAAGATTGATTCTTTCCGGGTCGGGATGGAAGAAGACCTGAGCGCTCTGGGCTGGATTAAACCTTTTAATAAAGAGCTGGTGGCCCAAACCACCAAGAATATCAGGTCGTTCCTGGACGACAAAAATGCCGTCTCTATACCGGCTCCGGTCAGCAAAGCGCTCCTGGCTCTGGGCGAGGAATTACCGCCTTCTTATTACAACACCATTTCTTTGCTGGCCGCAAACCTGGCTATCTGGGCCAAGTACAAGCCGACCGAACGGACTGATTACCTCAAAGGCGTGATACTGGATTCAGTCGAGGTTTTAGAATGCCTGCTCCACGACCACAGCCAGGAAAATGGCGAGCATAACCACGAAAAAGAAGCTGAAAAGAAATAGTAAGGAGATAAACCAAGAATTGAGTTGGTACCCCTTATTGGATGACCTTAGCAACTGGTGTTTAAGCCCTGAAGCCTCTCTGATGCTTCAGGAATTACCTTCGTTCGTTGCTTAATGGTCTCAAATGCACTTGTTCAAGTTGTTGTTTTCGGATCCCCTTTCCACGCAAGCGTTCCACCTCTTGTTAAAATAAACTCTTTGGGGAAACCCCATTGCATAGACGATATCTTAATAAGAAGAAAATCATTTTGATCTTTAACGTCCGTCACTAATACCTCATGAACTTTGAATTTTTCCTCCATATGAAGTGCCACTAATTCATCGGCAGATTCCCCTCTGCTACTGACCCAATTCTCTAATAGTTGCTTGATCACTATATTAGAATAAACGATATTTATCATTATCTGCCGCAGATACAAACAGCTTCGCAACAGAATTACTTGGGAACAGGCATATCTTCCATCTTTTTCTGACATTCATCCCTCATCTTAATCAACATAGTCACCATTTCCGTATCATACCTTTTTTCAACATCCTTCCAATTATATAAACTCAATAACTCATCACATTTATTCTTACTATTTACAAAATCACCTAAACGAAAATATCCTATAGCTATTTTCACAATAACACTTAAATCGTAATGATACAAATCATACGCTTTTAAAAGTTCTTTTAGCGCCTTTCTATATTGGTCTTTTAGCGCCGGATCCAGGGGAATTAATACGGATCCCTTGAAAGAATAATACGACCACTCATCAGAGTCTATTTTAATTGCATAATCGACACACATAATCTCCCATGTCACTAATTCCTTATCAGGATTATAATCTTTTATCGCAATACCACTAAATAAAAAACTTGCCAATACTTGTTTCTTGGTCATATTCCTCATAAAACCGAATTCAGCGCCATCTTTGTTTGCCTTATTAAGCACCGGTTCAAGAAGCGTTATATATTCCTGGTCGGTCATATTTTTCCCATTGCTTGTGGTCTCTATATTTATCCTTGTTTTACCATCATCATATCTCAGAAAAAAATGCCTCGGCAGTCGGACTCCGTAAATCGGCAGGTTAAGCCGTTCAGCCAGACAAAGATATATCATACCAACACCGCCACAATCGCCCTCCTTGGTATCTAATACTATGGGATAAAACTTATGTTTAAACTCCAGCTCCTCCAGCGATTTTACTTTTGGCATCCTAAATTTAAGGTCTTTAAAAATATAATTATTCAACACGTTAATAATTTCCTTGGGATCTGTTATGCCTTTTAATTTGGGACTGATTGTTTCGGCCATATTATCAAATCGCTGTTTCTGCAGTTCGATATTCAACCCTGGCTCAACGGCTTTGCTCAGCAATAAGGAATATTTCAAGATGTTTATTTGGTTTTCTGGCGTGTTTATAATCTCGTCAACCACCGCCCCCATATCAACTTTTTCTAGTTGCTTGGATTCATTGACTTTATAAACAGCTTGTTGGCAGGATGACACGGACAGCAGTCCGGCCAAGATGAAAATTATAATTTTAGCCTGTTTTCTAATCACCATATCGTCTTGTGTACTATTTTAGAATTTAATTCCTATTTGGACTATTGGTATAAAATCATCTGGTCGTTTAGGGTCATCATTTGTAATTATACCTAACCCAAAAGAAACATTGTCTATTTTAAAATTAGCAAATGATACTAGCGTCTTAATTAAAGCCTGTTTATCTTCAGGATCATTCGATTTAATCATGTGATCAAGTTTCTTAAGTTCCTTGGTGGCTTTACCAAATAACAAACCTACCTCAAGGGGTGAAAGATCTCTATAATCAAATAGTTCCCCATTAACTGAATCAATTAATACTGAAATGGCAGTTTCTGTAGTAGCCTTCCGTCCCTTTTTCTCAAAACTTTTAAAAGGATCTTGCCCCATCTTAGCCACATTAGAAATATCTGTACCCATTTTGCCGAGCGGTGTCCTTAAAACATTAAAGTAGTCACTTATGAACTGGTCACCATTATAATATAAATAAGCTAATTCATACACAAAAAGTTTTACTGCCAATGGTGTTTGCTGAACCTCTGTTGGTTTTGGCCCATTAACCTCTATAAAATGTTCGCCTAAATCACTCCAGCCGCGCAGTTTAGGCGGCGGAGGTATTCCCGTCCAAGGATGTTCGCCTCTTGCCAGAGTATCAGGTTTAGACAATTCCTTCATCTGCCAATCATTTAACCCGCCCATCCCGTTCCCCTTCGCTTCCAATCCCAACGGGTCTATAAAATTAGCAGGGTTACTTCTAACATACTCGTAAAGGTTCATGCCGTCAGAATACCCAATCGGGTCTCTTTGCAGGAACCGCCCCATCTCCGCCGAGTAATATCTGGCCCGATAGTAGTAAAGACCAGTTTCCATATCATATTCCCGGCCCGTAAACAGGATGTTGTTCTTAACCCGGCTCTTCTTCCGTTCCTTGCCTTTGCCGTCATAGATGGTTGCCTTGCCATAAGCGGTATATTTATACGATTCTACCACCTCGCCTTTATTGTTGCTGATATGCGTGATTGAGCCTAAAGCGTTCTCGTGATAGTAGTATTGCTTCCGGCCTTTCTGCATCATCAGGACTTCGTCTATGCCGTTGCCGTAGATATAACTCTGTTTTAACTCATTATCCGCATTATATTCTTCTATTACCCTGACACCGTCATAATAATAGTAGTTAGTGATTGATTGATTCTTGGATTTAGCTATCCGCCTGCCTAAAGCATCATAGGTATAAGAGACAACCTCGCGGGTAAATACGACTTTACCCTCAACAATAAAACTCTTGCTTGCCTTAATCAGGCGGTTGGCATAGTCATAGGCATACTGATATTCCATTTCCGCCTGCCGGGATTTGTGCTCGTTTATGCCGCAGTTATCAAGCTCGTCTTTGAGGTCGTCAGCTTTGTTGCATTCGTCGTCATCTTCATCATCGCTATCACATCGTTCGTCTTCCCAATCCTGAGCCTTGGGGAATTTACAGAACCCAAACCGTTCTTTAAGGTGCTTCATCAGCGGCTCGCGCTTTGAGGTCAGGTTGCCGTTGTGGTCGTAGGTTAAAGATTGATTATCTATCTGCATGTATTGATTCAGATTGTTAATAGCATAGGTAGTGGTTTGGTTGTCAGCTATTAAGTTATTCCAATTACCCACGCCATCCAAATTCCATGATTGAGTGGTTAACGGCGAGTTGTTAGATGCCGGTGGCTGTGTGGGGTTAGTCATATCATACTGCACCACAATCAACCTGTATAATGAGTCATAAGTATAGGCATCGCCTTTGCCGCCTTCGTGCAGACGCTTTTCATACAGCCGATTATCTTCACCGTCATAACCATAGCCAAAACCTATTATTATCTGCCGTAACTCTACTCCGGCATATTCTTTCTCTTGCCCCTTGCCTTTGCCCTTGCCTTGGTCTTTCTTATCCCTGGGCATCCAGGCTTTTATGCTTGAGTGGTTATATTCGGTTACCCGACGATTAGCATCATACGCAACGTTTAGTTTACTGCCGTTTCCGTAAGTCCGGTCTTGGATTCTAAAAGGCCCACTGTAGTTATAGGCCACAATTGTCTGTTGGCCGCTGGCTATTTGCTTGATACGGTTCAGCTCGTCCGGCACGAAGTTGATTGCCTTGCCTGAAGGATAGGTCAATCCTGTCCGGTTACCAACTTGATCGTAAGCGGATTTAACTAATTTTGCGGATAAGTTTCCGATTTGCTGTTGTTCTTCAAGAAGGCGGTTTAATGAATCATACTGCATCGCCACCGAAGAATAATCGTTCTTAGCCGAAGTCATCCGGGACAAGCCATCATAACCGAATTCTTCGTAAGAACCGCCGATAACATTTGTTCCTTTAATTATATCCTTCCGGGTTAACCTGTTTATATCATCAAAAGTCTGGGCTATCTGAGTGCCGTTGGCGTCTATGATTTGCTCTATATTATCCGCCGCGTCATAGGTGAATTTCTTGATCGTGCCATCTGGCAGAGTCTCTTCTTCCCTGCGATTGAGAACATCATACATATACGAGGTGATATTGCCGTTATCATCCTCCAGCGCCAGGAGCCGTGAGTTGTCGTCCCATTGGTATTTGGTCTTTACCTGCTTGGTAATACTTCCGCTCCCCTTGCCACCTTGTCTTAAATCTCGTATCGCTTGTATCAAGCGGTTCATCCCGTCATACGCATTAGACGCGGTGTTGCCCTCGCCGTCCATGCTGTAAACCAGGTTATTGCGGGAATCGAACGAGTAGCCGCGAATTACGCCGATTGGATTTATATTCTTGATTAACCTGTCCAGGGCATCGTATTCATTGCTCGTGGTATAGACTTGAGATGCAGGATTTGGGACTTGGGATAATTCGGTTTCCTTGGCCTCGGTTACATTAGAGTTTTCATCGTAGTTATATTCCACCTTATTGCCCAGGTGGTCGGTGCCGGATTTTACCCGTCCCAGACCGTCATAAGCCATCAGGGTTTGGTGATTATTGGCGTCCACCACACGCACGACGCGGGAATTCTTATCGAATTCATTACGGGTTGTAACCCACCCGCCGGTTGTATCAAGCCATTCCTGTATCTCATAATTGCGGTTGAGCTCGTCGTATAAATACTTCGCTTCGCTCAGTATGACGCCATCAACGCCGCGGCGTATGACGCGCGTCACATTGCCGACATCATCCAGTCCCTGCTCCATCCGATTGCCTAATGCGTCCACATAGCCGTAAACCCTGTCAAACCCGTCAATCAGGTATGTGATATTATGTCCTTTGCCATCCTGAACCCGTTCCAAATTACCGTTTAAGTCATAAAACCGCTTGACGGATGTCCATTTTGACGTGCCGTAGCCGCGGATGGTCTCTGACAGCAAATCACGCTCGTCGTAATAATTCTTTACCTGATTGCCTTCAGGCTGGGTGATTAAATCGCGGTTACCGTTTTGGTCGTAACCATACCGGGTGATAATGGATTTGGCGCTTGATACCTGCTCGGTCTTGGAAATCAGGTTGTCCAGGATATCATACCCGTAGGTCGTGGTAATCCAGGGCAGATCCGGGTCGGAATTATTGTTTTGGTCTTTATTCTCGACCTGCATCTGCTCGATATTTCCGTTGGCATCGTAGGAAAACTTGACACAATATCCCAGCCGGGAAGTAGTCTGGGTAACCTGGTTTAAGGCATTGACCGTAAACGAGGTCTTGTTGCCCTTGCCGTCGTAAATATTGGTGATGTTGCCTACCAGGTCGTATTCAAAAACGCTGGTAATTGCGGGCTTGCCGCCGCCTACCTCACGGCTGATGCGGTAGAGATAACCCTTCATCGAACCGCTGGTATAATACTCATTTATACTAACATAACCCTCTGGAGATATAGAGCGGGTTAGTTGCCCGTTTGCGTTATACCAGAATTTGGCTTCTATTATCTGCGGGTTAGTAGCCGCGGCCAGTCCTTTGGTGACAACCGGATAGGCGATTTTAACGATATTACCCTTATCCTGATTGGTGATACCATCGCCGTTCAGGTCACCCTGAGATAATTCTTCATAATCAAAATAGAACGTGGTTACCCGCCCCAAGGCGTCGGTAATGCTCTTAATCTGATTATGCCTGGGTTCGTAAGTAAAACCAGTGGTTAACGGCAAGCTGTCAGGTGTTAGTGAAACACGTTTAACCTGCAAGAGATTACCCTGTGATAAAAGGATTGGATTATTCGCATCATATACATATTCTATGCTGTTGCCTTTGGGCAGAATAGTTCTGGTACGCTCGCCCTGAGTGTTATATTCCCACTGCGTGGTGATGATGCCCTGAGCCTGGGTATAGACGTCTTCCCTGATTGCGTTGCCTAAGGAATTATGATAATAAACCTTTTTGTTACCCTTGCGGTCAATAATGGTGGTTACCAGCGTATTATCAGTATTGGTAATGTAACTAATCTGGAAAGAGTCCGTGCCATATTCCTGCGCTTCTACCCGGTCGTTTGCTCCATAGTTATTAACCACGTATGTTTGGCTCTTATGGTCGGCAAGGGTTAAGAGGTTATGATTCAGTCCGGCATCAGCAAATCCGCTGGAGTAGGTATAGTTGGCGGTATTACCGTTAGGATATTCAGCCGATGACGGCGTGGTTACGCTTGTCAAATCAGAATTATCATCTATGGTATATATAACCTTACGGCCCATAAAATCCTCTATCTCGCTTATTCTGCTCTTATTTCCCCAGCGGACAATAATAGACCGATTCAAAGTGTCGGTGATTTGGGTAAGCTGGTCCTGAGCGTTATAGCCGCAGGTAATCCGGTTACCGTTCCTGTCCGTAATAGATGCCAGCTGAAAAAGGTTAGCAGTCAAAGCAGCCTGATTAAAGAGTTTAACCGTGCCGTCACGTTCTAAGAGTTTAAATGAGTTGTCCGGCAGTTTTTCCAATGCAACATAAAATCCGGTCGGCGCGGTATACGAACCATCAGGCTGGATAGTGAATTCATCTCGGCGGCTTGAACCGTTGAAATAAAGAACCTTGTTATCAACCGTATTTTCCAATAAACGCTCATTATAGTTGAAGTCCCAGCCATAACCCAGAGGGCCTTTAAACATTATCTGACTGCGATATGTGCGGATAAAACTAAAAGGTATCCCCTGCCCCGGAATGGTCAGGTCGGTAGTGGTTGAGTTTATCTCGCCGTTATGGCTAAAAAGAGGTTCGCAAACAGGATTAGGATTATTAATCGGTGGTTGATCAACCAGAACTATAATTACCGTATCATAATATCTGATATTAATAGTTTTTGTATTGGGTGATTCCGTATTACCGGCATTATCTATCGCATAATAGGTTATTACGAATGTCCCTGGGCTATTAATAGATATTGCCGCAGAACCTCCGAGCACTGTGTTATCGCCTGTGTTATTAATATTATAGTGCAACTCCTTCACGCCGGAAGGATTCGGCTCAGGGTCGGTCGCGGTCAGAGTCACGGTTACATCATCGTCATTCAAGCCGTTAACCGGCTCAGGGCTGATAACAGCATTAGTTACCGGACGAGTGTTATCGAGTTTTTTCTTGCCGATGGTCAGAATAAGATTGGGAGTTGTTTGGGTAAACCATATGTCTCCTTTTCGTTCAAAACCGTAATAAGGCGGCCACCAAACAGGAACCCAAGTTAAACTATCAGGGTTTATAGACTGCTGGAGGTTAAAAATCGCTGAATTATTCTGTGCCGAGATGGCAAAAGATGTCCCTTTAATGGTGGCAGTGATCACTTCTTCATCCTGCGCCAAGGAACCCACTTCAAAGGTAAATGCGGTATTCCGCTTGTTTGTATTACGTGCCCAAGACGCCTCTTTCCCTTCAGGTGATTTATATGTCCGCACCTCGTAATATGAATCCCGGAAATCATACCTATAAGAGCCAGGCACAGAAAACATATAGGTTGCGGTTGAGGTAATATTTGCAAGAACATCGCAACTGGTTGTTATTCTCTCCCAGTAATGATTACCAGTAATATAATCCCATACCATTGTATCCAATCCAGTAGTTCTGCCTTGATGCTGTATGGTATCCTTAACCTCGCTACCCAACAACTTATCCCAACTTTCCCCTTCGCTATTAGAATATGTCGTTATTTTGGTGATTCTGGTTGGCCCCCAATAAGAGGCACTTACTTCCACATAACGGATTCCCTCCTCCGCCCATAGATTTGTCCCAACCAACGAAGAAAATGCAACCGTCAGGAATAGAAAGGCCTTAGATACCCATATATAAATATTTTTAGACTTTATCATAATACCCCTTTCTTTAAGATTTTAAACTACTCATAGCTACGAAACTGCTGTCTTGAAATATTATGTTGTAATGATAAGTGCTGTTAATCGATAGCTGCATATTTTAATTTGGGAGTAAAGATAGCACTGGGTGGATTCCTGTCAAGAAATTACATTGTTTTCCGGTGATTTTATTTACTCCACCACATCACTTAAACTGTTCAACGTCAGCGCATTTGAGACAGGAAAATACTATTATTGATGCTTTAAGAAATACCGCCTTTAGCACAACTTCTTTTTGATTTTTCCGCCTTGAGTTGCTTATCCTCCCATTCTTTCAAGACCGAGGAAAAGCCATTAAGGTTAGCGCAAATTTGCCGGTATTCTTCTTCTGAAATGGGTCTGCCATATAATTTTGACCATTCTTCTATAGCCTGTTTTTATTCATTGTTTTGTCAAACCCGGTCTTTTGTTGCCTTAAAATAGGCATAAGGTATAACCCATTAGATTAGCAGCCAATCATTTTTAGAAGATGTAAGGAGGATGGAATGAATAAAACAACTGCAAAAATGCCGTATGAATACCGACAGGAATTTATACTAAGAAATCACAAAATTAAGTTATTATTAGAAGAACATGATTCCGTCAAAAGCAAAATAGACCAGTTGGATAAAGAAAAACCTATATGGCCTCTAACATCGGCAGGAGAATCGTCTCTATGGTTACAATATCATAATGAAGCCAGCGAGATATGGGCTAAATTAATAGAGGAATGTGGTGGCGAATTCCCCTGGTCAGTATTTAATAAATCTAATAGAGAAGATATACCCAAATTATTTGACAGGCTTATTGAAGAGCAAAAAAGAAATTATACAGATGACAGAGAGAAAATCATGGGAAAATTAGCTCCTTATGTAGATGAAACTACTTACGGACGAAGCGCTTTAATTGGCATGGGTTTTGGCAGCAAAGGGGAAACTCCCAGAAAAGTGTTAGAGTCTTTCAGACTTAAATTAGTTATGTTTGAAAGGGCTCTAAAAACAAATGATAATCCGGCGTTAAGGAAAGATATAGATTATTTTTTTAAGCATTACTGGTCTTTTACACTAAAAAATAATTGGGTTGCAATTAACGTTGATATAACACAATCAAGTAACATAATTTTGGCTGAAATTAAAGATGCAATAAAGGGGATGAAGGAGCTTAGGAAAATTGTTTTGAGGTTTATTAAAAATAATCCTAAAATAAACCGGCGACTAAAAAAATATGGGATTATAAATGATGTTATTAAAGCAAGTCGAATGCATATAAAAAAATATGATAATTATTTGCGTGTATACGACCTCAGATTCCAAAAGAAATCATTCAAGGAAATAGGTACAATTATTTATCCTAGCAAGCCGGCAGTTCAATCTGAAAATCTTGTTAAAAAGGAATTTGCCAGGGCTTACGAGCTTATTTACAGAAAAAAATATGTAGCTAGGTCTATGCCAAAAATGACAAGGAGCGATTTAATCAAGGAGTGTAATCATTGCCCGGAGCAAAAAAATTGCAAGGAATTGTGCCCTCAAGTTGCGGTGTACATTGACCAAGATAAAGTTTCTCAAAAACATCTTATTGTAGGCATCAGCCCAGAAAATCAAATTAAAACAGGAAGAATGCATGATAAAATACAACGTCTGCGTAGAAGAGACAAGAATAAATATGATGAAGAATAAAATTTCAGGATAATACCGTATAAAACCCATTACGAAAATAAGATACTTGCTTATTTTCACTTTTACTAGGGTATAAGCGTGATAGAAAGGCGCTTATACCCTTTTTTTATTTATGGCGGAATATTCAAAAGAGTTTTTGGAGAAGACCATTAAGGTCTGGCAACCTTACAGCGCGGCTCCGTTGTCTTTGGAAGACGCAAGAGAGATTGCCGAGAATATGCTCGGCCTATGCGCTCTTTTGTCTGAACTGGAAAAGAAATATGGCGAAGAAGAAAAACTATAACACTAGTCTAATTAAAACAACATTAAGTTATTCTACTAATGAAATAGCAGAGCTTTTTAATATCCATAAAAGAACAGTCCAGCTATGGTATGATGAAGGGCTTCCTCGTATAGATGACCGAAAACCATATCTCGTATTAGGTGAGATATTAAAAGAGTTCATAAAAGACCGCCAACATAAACGAAAAAAACAATGCAAACCAGATGAACTTTACTGCTGTAAATGCAGGGAGCCTCGTCAAAGCCTGAATAATTTCGTTAATATAAGATTTTTGAATGAAAAACGGCTTTTGATTATGGGTAAATGTTGCCAGTGCAATACGAAATTAAACAGGGTATCATCTACCGATAAATTAGATGAAATCGGGAAAATCTTTGAAATACAAACGATACTTAATCAAGACTTAATAGGGTTTAATTCTTCTATCGTAAATACTGACAAGAAAGGGGTCAATTTAACATGATTAAGTGTAATTCTAATAATGAACGCATTAAACGGCTTTATTATGAGTGGCAAAGGGAAGCAAATCAGAGGGGTTCAGCCACAATAGATAATATGAGAAAGGCGTTAACAAGATACGAATTCTATACTAAATATCAGGATTTTAAAACATTTAATAAGCATAAAGCAGTTGGCTTTAAAAAAGACCTTATTCAAACAAGAACAAAATTAAGGAATAATCTCAGTAAATCAACGGTTTTATCAACGCTGAATAATCTGAAGGATTTTTTCAGGTGGTTAATCTTGCAAAACGGATATAAACGGCTTGATGTCCGAGAGATTGAATATTTTAACCTATCTGGGAAGGAGAGCCGGATTGCTCAGGCGAAAAAACGCCCAAAAGTGCCTACGATTGAACAAATCGGGAAGGTCATTAGTTTAATGCCTTTAGATACAGAGATTGGCCGTAGAAACAGGACTATAATCGCCTTTACTCTATTAACTGGCATGAGAGATAGCGCAATTGCTTCATTAAAACTAAAGCATATTAAACTCAGTGAGGAACTTGTAGAGCAGTTATCGGCAGAGGTAAACACCAAGAATAGCAAGACCATCTATACCTATTTTTTTCCTGTTGGAGATGATATTAAGAAAATAGTGATTGATTGGGTTGATTACCTTTATAAAACTAAGCTGTTTGGCGAGGATGCTCCCTTGTTCCCTCGAACAAAATTAGTTTTAGACAAAAATAATGCTTTTACGGCTGATGGAGTTGAGCCCATCCATTGGAAAACAGCTAATAAGATAAGAAACATTTTCAAAGAAGCGTTTAAAAATGCTGGAATCGAGTATTTTAACCCGCACTCTTTTAGAAATACTTTAGTTAGATTAGGCGAGCAGATATGCAAGACACCAGAAGAATTTAAGGCTTGGAGCCAGAATTTAGGGCATGAGCAGGTTTTAACGACATTTAATAGTTATGGCCAGATTGATGAATACAGACAAGGTGAGATAATAAGGAATATTCCTCTTAATAGAGACAACAAAAAAGATGATATTTTAAACAGACTTGAAAACCTATTAAATAAAAATGAACAAAAAGCTTGACTTATGGATATAATGTTATAATTTGTTATATATGGATTTAATAGAAAGACTAGAAACATATCGTTTAGAACGCAAGATATCCCAACAGGCATTGGCAAAAAAACTGGGGGTATCGTTTGCTACGGTTAACCGCTGGTTAAACGTAAAAACAAAACCTAATAAAATACAGAGTTATCATATAGAGAAATTAATGAAAGAAAAAAAATAATATGTCCCACACAGACCCGAAAGACAATCAAATATTAAAACTCCAAAAAGAAAATGAAAGGCTAAAAAAACAGCTGACTAAATTTTCGAAAGAAATATATGGCTTATTTTGGTTTGACGTGCCAGAGGCTTTTGAAGATGATATTGAAAATAAGCTTCCGATTTTAGAAGAAGTGCCAAAATTAGCCATAAAAAGTAAGGATGATAAACCTACCCATATTTTAATTGATGGTGATAATTATCACGTCCTAACTTGCCTGAACTATACGCATAAAGGAAAAATAGATGTTATATACATTGACCCGCCTTATAATACTGGTTCTGATGGCTTTAAATATAAAGATAAAAGAATTTTAGACAAATACCCTGATGGCACAGAAGTGCCTATTGACCATCCATTAAGACACAGCTATTGGCTTTCTTTTATTAGGAAAAGACTTGAGTTATCTAAAACATTACTTTCGAAAGATGGTTTCTTGTCAGTTTCAATTGATGATAATGAATATGCTCAACTTAAATTATTGCTTGACTCGATTTTTCAAGAAAATGTAAAAACTATAGTCGTTAAAATGAGCGAAGCTTCTGGACTAAAAATGGCTTCAATAAAAAAAGCTGGGAGCATTCCAAAATATAAAGAGTATTTACTGATTGCTAAGCCATTTGGAGTTAAGAATTTATCTTTCGAACCGATTGCCAAAGAGAAATGGGATAATGAATATAATATTTTTATAGACAATTTTTCAAAAGAAAAAAGAGATATAATAGCTGAAATATCAACTAAAGTTAATATTATTGATGCTGACATTAAGATGGTTGACAAAATTTTAGCAGAAATAGAACTAAAAACTCTATCAGCTAAAATAGATGAAATTGGAATAAAAAATAAGAAAGAAGTTGAATTTTGGCGTCTTCAAAATGCTTGGCGTATTTGTAGAACTGCCGCAGGAGATTCCGTAAAACAATTAGCCGACAAAAAAAGGAGAACAGTAAAACAAACTATCTTCTCAGTTATTTCAAAACGAGATAAAGTATTATATATAGTAAAAGCCGATTATCCTGAAAATAGTAAAAAACCTCGTGTTCAAATACTTTTTGCTGATGACTATCTTAATGTTCACCCTGGTGATTTATGGACAGATATTAAAACTACGGGATTAGAAGCTGAGGGTGGTATTGATTTTAAGAACGGTAAAAAACCTCTTCAGTTATTAAAAAGAATAATTGCCGCCAACAAAAATAAGAATGCTATCATATTGGATTTTTTTGCTGGTTCAGGAACAACTGGTGAAGCTGTTATGGAATTAAATGAAATAGATAAAGGTCGAAGACAGTTTATTTTAGTAAATAACAATGATGAGGTTATAAATGGCAACAGGCACAGAATAATGACTGACGTATGTTATCCTCGAATTAAGAATGTTATTAATGGTTACAATAACAAGAAGGCTTTGGGCAATTCAATAAAATACTACAAAACAAATTTTGTCGGTAAAAACAATATTCTTAGTGCTAATGATAAAGACAAAATAGAGTTAGCTTATAACGCTGGTGCAATGCTTGCAATTGCCGAAAATACACTTGAAGAAGTTGAAAAAAATGGATACTACCAATTATTCGAAAACGAAGAGCGATATACAGCAGTATATTTTAGGGAGGAACTTGATAAATTTGATTTCTTTGTAACAAAGGTAAGTGAACTTAAAAAACCGGTTGTGATATATGTTTTTAGTTGGGAGAAAGAACTTGAATTTAGCGAGTTTGAGAATAATAAAAACATAGCTGTAAAAACGATACCTCAACCAATTTTAGAAATATATAAACAAATATATAACCTTACTTAAATATGCCAACTTATAATCCGTTAAAATTTCAAAAAATAGCGATTGACATCTTAAATGAAGCATTCTTGAGGCTTTGTAAAAAAACAGAAAGGCAACTCCCTCTCGTTTTTAAATCGCCTACTGGAAGCGGCAAAACCCTAACAATCGCCCATTTTATTCGAGGGCTTAACCATTTACCACAATGGAACGAAGATAAGGCTTTTATTTGGATTACTTTTAGCGACGATTTGGCAATGCAGAGTAAAGATAAATTTAAAGAATATTTTGAAAATAACTTAGAGAATAATCTTCTAACCGTAAATGACATAAACAGAGGTAAGCTTTACGGGAACGACATTTTATTCCTGAATTGGCAAAAAATTGTTTCAAAATCAGCGGAAAGCAGAGTTTTAAGAAGGCCAGACGAAGACGATATGCACGATATGCACAAAGAAAGCGGAAGTTATTTTGAGGATGTTATTGATGGCACAAAAGAAGACAAAAGGGAAATTATTTTAGTAGTAGATGAGGCACATGCTTATAAGGGAACAGAATTAGCACAAAACATTATTGATTATATTGACCCTAAAATCATTGTTCATATTACCGCTACGCCATCAGATAAAGATGTTGTCAATGCGGCTACTCTTGAAAGTTTTGTGCAAGTAGATAGACAAGGAGTTGTTAAGGAAGGATTAATTAAAGAAAAAATAATCGTTCAGACAGAAGAAGACTTACTGAAGTTAAAGGGCAAGGATTTAGATAAGGGGCTTTTACAGTTAGGGATAAAAAAACGAGAGCAAATTAAAAAAGAGCTGAAAGTTTTAGGTAAAAATATAAATCCACTAATGTTAATTCAGTTACCCAACGATGATAAGGAGCTTATTACCATCGGTGATCAAACAAAAGAAGAGGTGGTTTGCCAGTATTTAACCGAACAAGGTATAAAAAGACCACAGATTGCCAAATGGTTTGATGGCAAAAAAGAAAATTTAGATTTCATTTCTGATAACGATAATGACGTCGATTTTATGCTATTTAAAGAAGCGGCTGGAACTGGCTGGGATTGCCCACGCGCTTGCGTTTTAGTGATGTTTAGAGAAATAAAATCAGATAAATTCTACACCCAAACGGTTGGCAGGATTTTAAGAATGCCGGAGCCAAACTTAAAGGAAGATTATAAAAATAATCCTAATTTAAGAATCGGGTATTTGTTTACGAATTACCGCAGGAATCAGGTGCAAATACCAGACCAGTCAAGTAATAACAAGCCTTATACTCAGCACGCATATATAAGGGAAAATATAAAAAATATTAAATTGGAATCTGCTTATATATCTCGCATTGATTATGGCGATATCCCAGCGTCTTTTAAATTTCAGGAAAGTTTTAGTAATTCTATGAATAAATCTTTTGGTATTACAAAAGATGATATTTTAGGAAGAGCAAGAAAGAAATTAGAAAAAGCAGGGGTTGATTTAGATGACAAATTAACCAACTTTATTATTGCCAATGCTAAGTTTGAAGATTTTGACCAATTAGCTTTTGACTTTAGGAAAAAGGGTATTGATGTAGAATTAGAAATGTCCACCAACGATGTGGAGAAAACCTTTAACTATCTTTGCTATCAACTTCTAAAAGAACAAACAGATGAGGAAGCAAAATATACAAATATTGCCCGTTCTTGGAGTGTATTAAAATCGGCTATTAGAATATGGTTTAAATCAGCTTTAAATGATGACAGTAATTACTACTACCGTATTTTTGTGAAAGACATCCTAAAAGGGGCAAGTAGTAAATTCAGACCAGAAATAACTAAATCTTTAATTGACTTTAAACCAATTGCACAGCAGATATTGAAAGAAAAGAAGAAACGACAAGAAGAAAAAGAGACACCTATTTTTGAAGTTAAAGAAAGGTATGATTTTACTGATGATTACGAAGAAGTATCCCAGAAACTTTATGTATTAGATAAGTTGTTTGTTCTAAAATCTTATAAAGGCAAGGAGAACGAAATAAACTTTATAAATTATTTTGATGAAAAGAGCAAACACATTGACTGGTGGTTTAAAAATGGAAATCAGGGCAAAGACTATTTTGCGATAAAATATTTCAACAATATAGATAACAAAGATGATTTATTCTACCCTGACTGGATTATCCGTTTTAAGAGTGGTAAAATAGGTATTTTTGACACTAAAAAGGGGCAAACAGCTACTGAGCAAGAAACCAAAGATAAGGCAAAGTATTTAGCTATCAAACTAAAAGAATTAAGTAAGAATCATATAGGAGGAATTGCAGTTTTTGAAAATGGGGTTTGGTATTATAATGACTCGGAAGATTACTTGTATCAAAAGGGTAAAATAAGCCAAGATAAAAATTGGAAGCCATTTGAGGATTTATTTAAAGATAAAAAATGAACTCCGCTTTATTATACGTTAGGGTATCAAGCAAAGAGCAAGAAAGGGAAGGCTATTCCCTTGACGCTCAAGAGAAACTGGGCGATGAATACGCACGCCGGAATAGTCTTAATATCATAAAACGCTGGAAAGTCTCAGAGTCCGCCTGGAAAGATGAACGAGACGCTTTTAACGAGATGCTGGATTACGCTAAAAGGCATGAAGATGTAAAACACATCATTTTTGACGTTACGGATAGGATGACCCGTAACGATATGGATAAAATCAAAATATGGTCTTTGGTAAAATATCACGACAAGACTATACATTTCTCAAGAAGCAATAAAAAGATAGACAAGAACTCCGGCTCTGAGGATGAGTTTATGCTGGATATAGAGGTGGCGGTGGCGAAGAAGATGTCTAATGACATTTCCCGCAAATCTAAGATGGGTATGCAGGAGAAAGCCGAGCAGGGGTTTTATCCTTCGAGGGCTCCTTTTGGTTATTATAATAATCCAGTAACACGATTGCTTGATGTGGATAAAAAGAATACTCCTTATGTTCAAAGGGCGTTTTCTCTGATGGCTTCGGGCAGTTATTCTGTAAAGATGCTGGCAAATATTCTTTATGAGGAAGGATTAAGAACGGCCCAAGGCAACAGGTTGAACAAGGGCACTCTGTGGCATATACTTAAGAATCCTATTTATTATGGGGTGTTTACGTGGGATGGGTCTATGCATCAGGGCAGTCATACCGCGCTTATTTCCAAAGATGTATTTGATAAGGTGCAGTCTGTGTTGAACGGGAAGGCGCATAATCATATTTCAAAAAGAAATTTCTCGTTCAATAACCTTATTACCTGCGGTATTTGCGATTGCAAGATTTTGGGCGAGCGGAAGAAGAACCGATATACTTATTATCATTGCACATTTTCTAAAGGCAGGCATAACGGAATCGGTTATATTCCTGAAGATAGGTTAGCATCTATGTTTGAAGAACCAATAAAGAAGATTACCTTGAGCAGTGATATAGTTGATTGGCTTAAGGAAGGGCTTAGGGAACGCAGTAGAAGCACCGTAGAATCGCAGGAAACCCGCCTTAATGCGCTTAGAACACAAGAGGAAAGGATAACTACCCGCCTTAGCAGGTTATTCGATTTAAAGCTTGATGGGGATATGGACAAGGATGTATTTAAGGCTAAAGAACAGGAGTATAAAGGCCAGCTTTTTGAGGTTAGGGCGCAGAAGGAGTCTGTTAAAGCGATTAACCAAAATTTCTATGAGGATGGCTGTAAAACCCTCGAACTGGCGAATCGCTTGTATTCTCTATACGTTAAGGCGAACTATGAGGATAAGGCTAAGATTTTGAAGTTTGTAGCCTCGAACTATACCTTAAATGATGTAACTCTTTATCCTGTATATAGAAAACCATTTAATTTTATGGCTGAAAAAGGAGGTCGTCTAAGTTGGTACCCCCACAGGGATTCGAACCCTGGTCCTGAGACTGAGAATCTCATATCCTAGGCCGCTAGACGATGGGGGCATGGTTGCCGGGTTAGGATTCGAACCTAAACAACAAGATTCAGAGTCTTGCGTCCTACCGTTAGACGACCCGGCAATAATTATCAGTATAACGGATAGGCACTATAACTATAGCTGGAATTAAATCAAGAAAATTCTGATATGACTAAACCATTAATCGGCATCAACGCCTCGTTCGCATACAACAATAAATACGTACGGGTAACCCGGACTTATTGCCAAGCGGTACTCCAAGCCGGCGGCGCGCCGGTAATCATCCCGCCCATCGCCGGCAATGACCCGGATTTATACATAAAGAAACTCAACGGCATCGTTTTTACCGGCGGCGCCGATATCAACCCGTCTGTTTACGGCGAGCGCCCCCTGGAAATAAAAGACAAACACGGCATCGCCAAAATCATTATAGATGAAAAATTCAACTCCGATATGGCCCTGATGAAATCAGCCCTCAGGAATAAAATACCACTCCTGGCCATCTGCTACGGCGCCCAACTGCTCAACGTCGCCCTCAAGGGCCGGCTCTTTCAGGATATCGAGCACCAGGTCAAAACAACCGTCAAACACCTCTGGGCCCGGCATCAGGTCTACGTCTGCGATACCGGCCTGCTCCATAAAATCACTGGCAAACAAATGATAAAGGTCTATTCCTCGCACCACCAGGCAATCAAGACACCGGGCGCAGGGCTGATAATCAACGCCCGGGCCGCGGACACGGTAATAGAAGGCGTGGAACTTCCCCGGAAAATTCATCCGTTCTGTTTAGGCGTGCAATGGCACCCGGAAATGACTATAAAAGAGCCGGACCACCTTAAATTGTTTAAAGCGCTGATATCGGCGTGTAACTAATTATAAATCAGCATTCTGCGTTATCCCAACACCACTTCCTCATTCTTCTGGGGCAGATATGCCTTGTAACCCGCATCAATCAGCCGCTGGGTAAAGGGTTCTGACTGTTCTTCATCACCGTGAACCACGAATATCCGCTTGACTGATTTACCCAACTGCTGGATATACCAAAACAGCTCGTCCTTGTCCGCGTGCGCGCTGAACGAATTAATCTTAACCACCTCGGCGTTGAGCTTATACTCCTCGCCGAAAATCTTGACTATCGGCTGGCGGTCGACAATCTTCTTTCCCAGAGTGTTCTGAGCCATATAACCCACCACCAATATCGTATTAGCCGGGTTTTCGATATTGTTCTTCAGGTGATGCAGTATCCGGCCAGCTTCGCACATACCCGAAGCAGAGATAATCACCATTGGTCTCTTATCAAAATTGAGCTCTTTAGACTCGGCCGAATCGCGGATATAACGGATATGATTCAGCCCGAACGGGTCCAGATGCTTGGCCATCAGCTTTTGGGTCTCGGCGTCCATGTAGCCGATGTGTTTCTGGAAAAGCATGGTGATATTCGTGGCTAGCGGGCTGTCCACAAAAATCGGAATCATCGGCAGTTTACCCTGGCGAATCAGCTCGGACAAGAAATAAACCACCTCCTGCGTCCGTTCGAACGCAAACGACGGGATGATAAGCTTGCCGCCCCGATTGATTGTACGCGTGACCACATCAACCAGCTTCTGCTTGGCGCTTTCCACCAGATCGTGCGGCCGGTTACCGTAGGTACTTTCGATAATTAGGTAATCAATGTTTTGAATGATGTCCGGATCGCGCAGCAACGGCAGGTTCTTGCGGCCTAAATCCACCGCGTAAAGCAGGCGGACAATGCCCGCGCCGTTTTGTATCTCCAGCAGAATCAGCCCGGCACCCAAAACGTGCCCGGCCTCGAAAAAGGTCGCCGTGATATCCGGCGTAATCTTGAACGGCTGGCGGTAGTAATTGCTCTTAAAATTACCCAAGCAGGCTATGGCGTCGTTCGATGTATAAAGAGGCTCGCGCTGGGGCTGGCCCTTCCTCTTGTTTATCTTATTAACGAACTTAATATCTTCCTCCTGGATATGGCCGCTGTCCGGCAGCATCAAGGAACACAGGTCAACCGTAGCCGAAGTGGCGTGGATAGGACAGCTCAACCCGTGCTTGACCAGGTTGGGAATATTACCGCTGTGGTCGATATGGGCGTGCGAAAGCGCCAGTGCCGTCACCTCTCCCAGCGAAAACGAAAAGGTCGAATTAATCTTATAGAAATCATCGCGCCGGCCCTGGAACAGACCACCGTCAATCAGGACCTGGCTTGAAGGAGTCTTAACCAGATGCATCGAACCGGTCACCGTCCGGGCCCCGCCGCAAAATTTCAGTTTTATACTCATCTTGTAATTGTAATATTGATAACAATTATTAATCGTATGTCAAAGTAATTAGAACCAGTTTGACCGAAGGGAATTAGAGCTACTGCCTCCCTTTAAGGACTGGTTTTTATCTCTTAGGGACCACTAGAAACAAAGTGCCGTAGTGTCCCTTAGATCACGTAAGTGAAGCTTAACAGGACTAATGTAAATCTCAATATTAGTAATATTCGCACTGGGTAAGAGACAGTAACGCCCTTTTGCCACCTTTTGTCAAAAGTTCTAACTGTCTCTAATCTCTTGACAAACCTCTTTATTGGGGGTATACTGACAAAGTTTATTTTATAGGAATTATTGATATATAAATCCGTTTTATCCGCTTAATCAGCTTACATTAGAACAGGATTTTTAGAGCGATGAAAGAGAATAAAGACCCCAAGGAACAAAAACAGCCCGCGCCGGAGAAGCCCAGTTCCAACGAAAAAGGGCAATTAGCCATCTCCGTTGAACAAAACGGCAATATCCAGGAACTAGCCATCGAGAACGAGATGAAGGACTCGTATCTCAACTACGCTATGAGCGTAATCGTCTCGCGCGCCCTACCGGACGTCCGGGACGGTCTCAAACCCTCGCAACGGCGCATACTGGTAGCTATGAACGACCTCAACCTCGGACCGCGCTCTAAGTTCCGTAAATGCGCCAAGATCTGCGGCGACACTTCAGGTAACTACCACCCGCACGGCGAGCAGGTGGTTTACCCAACGCTGGTCCGGATGGCCCAGGATTTCTCCTGCCGTTACATATTAGTGGACGGCCAGGGCAACTTCGGCTCCGTAGACGGTGACCCGCCGGCCGCCATGCGTTATACCGAGGCGCGCATGTCCGACTTCGCCTCGCTGCTCATGAAAGACCTGGATATGGGCACGGTTGACTTCCAGCCCAACTACGACGAGACGCGCGATGAACCCAAGGTCCTGCCCTCGGCCTTTCCCAATTTATTATGCAACGGCGCATCCGGCATCGCCGTCGGTATGGCCACCAGCATCCCGCCCCACAACATAATCGAAGTGGCCGACGGAATCATCAAAATCATCGACAAGCCGACCGCAACCATAGAAGAACTGATGGAAATAGTAAAAGGCCCGGACTTCCCCACCGGCGGCATCATCTGCGGCGCCCAGGGCATCCGCGACGCCTATCTGACCGGCCGGGGCATCATTACCGTCCGATCCAAGGTCACCACCGAGGAAGGCAAGCAGGGCAAGAACAGCATCATCATCACCGAAATCCCGTATAACCAGGAAAAAGCCAAGATTATCGAACGCATCGCCACGCTGGTCAAAGAAGGCCGCATCCAGGGCGTGTCCGACATCCGGGACGAATCGGACCGCGACGGCATGCGCATCGTGGTCGAGCTCAAACGCGGCGAGGAAGACCAAATCGTCGTCAACCAGCTCTTCGAGAACACCTCGCTCCAGGACAACTTCAGCATCGTAATGATTTCGCTGGTCAACGGCCGGCCGGAAACACTAAACCTAAAACAGATGCTGGTCGCCTACAAGGACCACCGCATCGAGGTCATCCGCCGCCGGACCAAGTTCCTGCTGGACAAAGCCGAAGCCGAAGCGCACATCCTCGAAGGCCTGGTCATCGCCGTCGACAACATCGACGACATCGTCCACCTGATAAAGAAATCCAAGAGCATCGAAGAAGCCCGGGGAAAGCTGATAAAGAAATATTCCCTGTCCGAGATTCAGGCCGACGCCATCCTGCGCATGCAATTATCACGGCTGACCGGGCTGGAACGCGAGAAGCTCGAAACCGACCTCAAGGCGCTTAAGGAAAAAATACGCGACTTCAAGGCCATCCTGGCCGACGAGAACCTGGTCCTGGACATCATAAAAGAAGATCTCTACGAGATGAAAGAAAAATACGGCGACAAACGCCGGACCGAAATAATGAAGCGGGCGCTCAAGGATTTTTCCATAGAAGAATTGATTACCGAGGAAGAAACCGTCGTGGTCATCACCCACGAGGGCTACATCAAGCGCGTACCGCTGACCAGCTACCGCAAACAACAGCGCGGCGGCAAGGGCGTCATCGGCACCGAAACCAAGGAAGGCGACTTCGTCGAGCACCTCTTCGTCGCCTCGACCCACGATTACATATTATTCTTCACCGACATCGGAAAGGTACACTGGGTCAAGGTCTACGACATCCCTGAAATGTCGCGCACTGCCAAGGGCCGGGCGCTCATCAACCTCATCCGCTTCAACCAGAAGGAAAAGATTACCGAAGCCATCCCGGTGGGCACCTTCGACAAAGGCTTCCTGCTGATGGCCACGGCCAAGGGGCTGGTCAAGAAAACCACCCTGTCCGAATACGGCAACCCGCAAAAGGGCGGCATCATCGCACTAAAACTGGAAGCCGACGACCGGCTTATTGGAGTGCGAACCACTTCCGGCAAGGACCACATCATCCTGGGCACCCAGGACGGTATGTCCATCAGGTTCCCGGAAGAAAACGCCCGCCCGATGGGCCGGGCCACTTACGGCGTCACCGGCATCCGCCTCAAGAAAGGCGACCTGGTCCGCGATATGGTCATAATGGACAAGAACGCATCACTCCTGTCCGTCTGCGAAAAGGGCTACGGCAAACGCACCAGCTTCGACGAATACCGCATCCAGCGCCGGGGCGGCTCGGGCATCCGCAACATAAAGACCTCGGACCGCAACGGCAAACTCATCGGGCTAAAAGAGGTCACCGACAAGGACGAGATAATGCTGATGACCCAAAAAGGTATGGCCGTGCGCATGCCGGTCAGCGGGCTGAGAAGTATCGGGCGCAACACACAGGGCGTGCGGTTGATTTCCATGCAACCCAGCGACAAGGTCGTCTCCGTGGCACGCGTCTGCCCCGAAGAAGTCGAAGACGAAGAAAAGACGCCCAATCTCCCCACCCCCAAAGGTTAAAACAGGCGTTCTAGAAGCAAATCCGGTTCTAAATTACTTTCTTTATGTCCACGTGTTCCTTGACCAGCTTGGTCAGAATATCTATCCGGACCGAATCTTCCTTGGCCAGCAACGGCTCGATAGATTCTATCTGTTTGGCAACCTGGTAGGTGTCCTGGCTGACCAGCAAAAGAGGCGTGTTCTTCTCGGACGCCTTGGAAATAATGTTCGACTGGGGCATGATATTGTTTGTCAGGATTATCCCGGCGCTGTTAGTTTCTATGGCCGCGATAATCATATCCGAACGGTCGCCGCTGGTAATAATCAACTTGTCTTCCTTCTGGAAAAGCGTGCTCTTCAGCGCCATCTCGGCCGAGCCGGCCCCGATGAAAATATGCTTCACCGTGCGGTTCAACAGGTTTTCGCCGGTAAGAACCTTGGCAAACAACCGGTAATTCAGGTTATTCACCGTCAGGTGCGTCAGCTCCGGCTTGTAAGGCAATACGCCCAGCACTTTCAATCCTAATTCGGTAATGCTGCTCAGGTAGTTCTCGTTAAAGTCGTCGACATTCTTCACCTTGTTGATAATCACGCCGCCGAAATCAACGCCTTTGAGGTTAACATGATTTTTCAGAAAAGTGGCGTTATCGATGATAGTATCCTCATTGCCGCTGATAATGATATAAAGCCTGCCGTTAATGTATTTGGCAACTGATATGGGGTCCAGTCCGGCCCCGCCGCCGCATTTCAGGTTGCTGCCGCCTTCAACCAGCAGGACATCTTTGCCCTTGCCCATGGTCTCAACCATTGCCAGTAATTTCTTGCTGCGCCGTTCGTCATCGTACATATACTTGAGCTTGGCATACTCGAATCCTATGGTCATTTCATCCGGGCTTTCCTTAAGCTCCATCACCCCGGCAATCAGGGCCGAATCGTAATCCCAGAGCCGTTTTTTCTGGTAGACCAGCCGCTCCCCAAACGGTTTCATATAGCCGATTTTAGTGCCCAGCGCCCGGGCCAGCCCGATGATGAAATTGGTCTTGCCGGCGCTCTTTTCCATAGATGCAATCACTAATTTATTCATTTTGTTCACCTCCGTTTAATTCTTTGTCAGCAGTATCCTTACGTCAACCGCTTTTACTCCCTGTTCATAGGCGACCAACGGATTTATTTCGATATCCGAGATGCCTTTGGATTCGCTTATTATGGCGCCGACCTTGATGATGGTGTCGACCACGCTGTCAATGTCCTTGCGGGCTTCGCCCCGAACACCCAGCAGCAGCGGATAAGACTTGATTTCTTTCAGCATATCCGTTATCTCCCTGCGTCCGGCCGGCCAAGCCCGGAAGGCCACGTCTTTCATCACTTCGACATATATGCCGCCCAGCCCGAACATGACGATGGGTCCGAACGACGGGTCGCGCCGGGCCCCGATAATCAGCTCCGTCCCGGGCTTGACCATCTCGTCCACCGACACGCCCTCAATTAAGGCGTGCGGATTATGGCTCCGGCAGTTATGGATAATGGCTTCATATGCCTCTATCACCTCGTTCTTGTTGGCCAGGTCCAGCGCCACGCCGCCCACGTCGCTCTTGTGTAGGATATCCTTGGAAACGACCTTCATCACCACCGGATACCCGACCTGCTCGCTGAACTTTACGGCTTCCTGGATACTATGCGCGATATGGCTCTGCGGCACCGAGATATCCGCCGACTTGATGACCGCCTGGCCTTCGTTGGAGAGCAGGAAGCTCCGGTTGTCAGCCCGGGCTTTCTTTATGATGCCGTCTATGACCGGACTGTCTATCCGGCATTTGGACGCCGGCTCCGTTTTGACGGCTAAGGCGCGGTAGTACGAATACATCGCGCCCATGCACGATACCGCCTCGTACGGGTCGCTGAAAACCGGCACGTCCCGCTGGCGGAGCATCCGGATGCACACGTCCGACTTCTCGCCGCCCAGCAGGCAAAAAACGATGGGCTTTTGCGCCGCCCGGTAATTCTTGTATGTCGCCTCGATTATGCCCGAGAAATTATCGATGTCGAACACGGCCGTTTCGCAATAAAGCGAAATGAGCGCGTCGATGTCCTTATGCTTGAGCGAAGCCGCGAAGGCCGTGTTATAATGCGACGGCCCGGCCTGGCCGGTCAGGTCAACCGGGTTCTTGGCCGAACCGAAATAAGGCATCACTTTGGAGAATGTCGATTTTAACGTTTCGTAATTATCATAGAGCTTGACGCCGTACTTCTCGCAGGCGTCGGTGGCCATAACGCCGATGCCGCCGCCGTTGGTGATTATTACCGTGTTTTCACCGGCCGGTATGGCCGTATTGGCGAAAAACTTGCACCATTCCAGCGCCTCCTTGATGCTCTCGGCCCGGAGCACGTTGCACTGGCGCATGATGTCATCGAATATCTCGTCCGAGCCGGCCAGCGAGCCGGTATGCGACGCGGCCGCGATGGCGCCGCGCTTGGACCGGCCGGACTTGACCACCACCACCGGCTTGGCCCGAGCCGTGGCCTTGAGCGCCTTGACCAGCTTGGCCCCGTTCTTGACGCCTTCGATATACATAAATATCACCTTGGTGCCGTCGTGCTCAGTCAGGTACTCGAGCAGGTCGGTCTCGTCCAGGTCGGCCTTGTTGCCGACCGAGATAATCGAGGACAGCCCGATGTTCTCCACCGCCGTCTTGCCTATCATAGCCACGCCCAAAGCGCCGCTCTGGGTGATGATAGCCACATTGCCCGGCTTGATGTTCTTCGGCCCGAAGGTGGCGTTCAGCGAACTGGCTGCCGAATAAAAACCGAATATGTTCGGCCCCAACAGGCGCATATCGTGCTCCAGGGCGTAAGCCGTTATCTTATTCTCCAGCTCGATGTTGCCGATTTCGGAAAAGCCCGAGGTGATGATGGACAGGAACTTGACGTTCTTCTCGGCGCAGCCTTTTAGAGATTCCAAAACCATCTCGGCCGGGATGACGATAGTAGCCACGTCGACGTCGCCTTTGATATCCTCGATGCGTTCATACGAATCAACGCCCAGTAGCTGCCCGCCCTTGGGGTTGACCGGGTATATCTTTCCCTTATATCCGCTGGCCACGATATTCTCGACTATCTTATAACCGATTTTGCCCGGCTGCTGCGACGCGCCGATGACGGCGATGGAGCGCGGCTCGAACAAGTATTTTATATCGGCGTTGTTGTTCTTCATCATCCAACCTTGCCCCACTGGGGGCGGATAGCTTCAATCAAAAAATATCACTAAATGGGCCTATCCCTGAATGCCATTCGCATCTCGTAGACGCCCGAATCATTCCGGCGCTGGATGTCAAATCCCATCGACTCGAACAAGTGCAGCATCGGCTGGTTTTCCTGGACCACCTGCGCCGTGAACCCCAGCAAGCCCTGTTTCTTGGCCAGCAAGGTCAGGTAGGACAGCAGTTCGTGCCCGATGCCCTTATTCTGCTGGTCGTCCCTGACCACAAAGGCCACCTCGGCCGTGTGGGTATTCTCGTCTATGCCGTACTGGCCGACGCCGACTATCAGTTCCTGCTCGTCCTTCTGCAATACGGCCAGGATGACCAGTTCCCTGGTATAATCTATGATGACGAATTCCTGCAGGCGTTCGTGGGGCATATCCTTGCGCCGGGAAATGAACCGCCGGTACATGCTCTGGTCCGAAATCGAATAAAAGAAATCCTTCAGAAGCGGCTCGTCGCTTATCCGGACCGGCCTGAAAAACAGGGTCAGGCCCGACTCCGAAGTCCGGTAGGTCTCCAGATGTTCCGGGTATTCGCCCTTCTTGCCCGGTATAAAGGCTTGGTCGGCGTAAATCATATTAAGCTTCTTGGCTTCCTGTACCAGCCAGGGCCGAAACTTGGGATGTGCGATGGCGATTAACTCCATGGCCCGCTCGCGGATGTTCTTGCCGTGCAGGTAAGCGATGCCGTATTCGCTGACCACGTAATGGACGTCGCCCCGATTCAGGGTCACGCCGGCGCCTTCCTTTATGAATGGCACGATGCGCGAGACGTTGCCGTTATCGGCCGTGGACTCGATGGTCAGGATGGTCTTGCCGCCGGGCGAAAGTATCGCCCCGCGCATGAAATCGGCCTGGCCGCCGATGCCGCTGTAAAAGGTCTTGCCGATGGACTCGGCCGTGGCCTCGCCGGTCAGGTCTATCTCCAAACCGCTATTTATGGCCGCCATATTGCTTATCCGTGAAATCACCAGCGGGTTGTTGGTGTAATCCACCGGCCGGAACTCAAAGCTGGGGTTGTCGTTGAGGTATTCATAAGTCGCCTTCTTGCCCATGCAGAAGGCCGCCACCGTCTTGCCCCGGTTAAGCGACTTCTTGGAGTTATCAATCACGCCGGACTTCATCAGCTCGACGATGCCGTCGCTGATGAGCTCCGTATGCACCCCCAGGTGCTTCTTGTCCTTCAGGCTGGCCAGGATGGCGTTGGGGATGCTGCCGTAACCGACCTGGATGGTGTCGCCGTCCTCGATTATCTTAGCCACGTACTTGCCTATTTTAAACGGCGTGTCCTTGGACACCTGGGTTTCGAATTCCAGGAGCGGTTCGTCGTGTTGGATGATGAAATCCACATCGTGGATATTGATGAACGTCTCGCCATGCACCCGGGGCATCTGGCTATTGGCCTGGACAATCACCAGCTCGGCCGCCTCGACCGCCGACTTGACGATGTCAACGCTGACGCCCAGGCTCATAAAACCGTGCTCGTCCGGCAAAGAGGTCTGGATAAGGGCGATGTCAATGGGCTGGAGCCGCTGACGGAACAGGTCCGGCACGGCCGACAGGAAAATCGGGGTGTAATCAGCCGCGCCCTCGGCCACGGCCGCCCGGGTGCTCCGGCCGATGAAGAACGAATTATGCCGGAAATTATCCTTGAACTTCTCGTCGGCGTAAGGCGCCACGCCCAGAGTCCAGACCTGCAACACCTCGGCGTCGAAGAACGCCTTGGGGTTGGACTCGACGTATTTAATCATGGCCTGAACCAGGTACTGCGGCTCGCCGCAGGCCGTGCCCACGAAGATATGGTCGCCGGCGTGAATATGGCTGAATATGGCTTCCTCGGAGGCGAACTTCTCCGGGTATTTCGACTTCAGTTCATCGAGATAAGAATTATTGCTCATAACTAAACCGTAGGCACTGCGTCGCCATGGCGCTTTGCGTACATACTTGGGCTGTTAGACTTTAGTCGTTATTAGCCCAGTATACCTGGCAGCCCGTTAGGGTTCTTGTCCCAAGACCCCTAAGGGTCTAGGGATAATTCGCTACCGCTCAAACTGCCAGAGTACAACCCGATTCGCAAATTCCCTCTATATTATAATATGCTGATATTTCGCAATAATCAAGAGAAATCCGACTAAATAGATTTAGAGCCAGTAGGAGTGTAACGACGTACTGGCTCTTATCCAGTGCAAAAAACAGGCTTAGTAATATTTGCACTGGGCTAGTGCCAGTAGGAACGCAGTGACGTACTGGCTCTTATCCCGGCTATTCTGACGGGAGATCCCCGAAGCCCCGCCCAAAGGCGGGGTAAACTGTGCGGAGTGGGATTAGGGACAGTTTGAACCTACCATTCACCACAAACCTGCCCGGCTGTCTCGTTCAGGCGGGGGCACAAAGAACAATCAAACAGGGACTGGACGAGACTGGTAAAAGACTAAAATAGTCTAATACAAATCTCTTAAAGTTACTGTTTAGTGCCACTTCGAACGAAAGTGAGTTAGAGGCACTTATCCCCGAACGCAGGGAAGCGGGATAAGCATTCTCTGTGTACTCTGTGCCTCAGTGGCTATTCTATCCAGCCTTTTAGCCAAATATTTATTGAACAGAATTGTCCTCCTTTCGTAGCTAATACTTTAATCATCCGTGTCTCATCCGTGGCTAATGTCGCCTCCTTGTAAATATTCTGGTTTAGGTTGGCCACGTTTTGCCATATAAAGTGTATAGTTGAAGTACCATAATCCATACCGGCCCTTCGACCGAGGACGGTCAGTATCTGCTCCATACTGGCCGGAACGGACATGGCATTGAACTGCATCTCCACCAGCACCGCTGTTGCAGTAGCCGGTATAAAAGTTGACAGGTCTATCAGTTGGTTAATGTCCGCCATCGAGTTCTCGGAGAACACCAGAGGCTGTCCGGACAAAAGCGTCAACTGCATCCCGCCCGCACCGCCTGTTGGCGGGGCAATCCAATTAAACTTGCCGGTAGCTGCGTCGAAAGACAGTATTTGGCCATCCGTAGGCGGAGCGACGTTATAGAGCAGTTCGTGGTTGATGGAGCTCAGCGCAATCTTGACCCAATCCACGGCCCGGTCCACTATCTTGGGATTGGTAACCTGCGCATCGCCGATTTCATCGGTAGCGATTGCTGGGGTCAGGGGACGAGTAACTCCGCTCGCCATCGGTTTCCATTCCAGCTTGGCCTGAGCCTGATTGTAAGTCGGTACTTCGCCGTCTGCCGGGGAATCAACTGCCGCCAGTTTAGTTGGCGTGACTTCGCCTATGCCAATCTTGGATGCGGTAACTGCTCCCTCGTTAAGCTTGGTGGATGTAACCGCGTGGGTATCAATCTTGTCAGCGGTTACTGCGCCTCCTGCGATCTTTTCTGCGACTACTGCGTTATCAGCAATCTTGGGCGTAGTCACGGCATTGTCCTGCAACGGCACCAGCGAAACGTTTGAGCCCAGTTTAGCTAATGTAACGGCGCCGTCGGCGATGTCATCGGTCTGGACCTGCCCGGCCCCGATATCGGCTCCGGTAATGGTCTCATCCTTAATCTTCTGAGATGTTACTGCATTGTCCGCAATCTTCTCCTCGGTTACTGCTTGCTCCGAGATCTGGGGCGAGGTCACCTCGCCATTTGCGTATCTGTGTCTGAATGACATAAAACCTCGTTTCAATGTTTCATTGTTATACTATTACAACGTAGAAACATTTTAACGCTGTAACATTTTAACAGGAAAACGAGGGCGGTGCACTCGCCCTGTTTTCCTTACCCTACTAGATCAGCACTATCCCTGTTCAACGTCAGCGCATTTGAGACAAAGGAATGAAGGGGAATAAGTTGCAGATATCAAGGAGTTTTGGGGGGAGAAAACTCCTTGAAAAATCGACTCGACTCCGATAATATCTTTTACGGAAGGA